>Ga0308159_1000119_pt1 | contig 285337 bp, 245 predicted proteins | sample PhyCR1_FD_201040 | JGI IMG/M metagenome (GOLD analysis project Ga0308159, IMG submission 201040) | Phyllosphere microbial communities from UC Gill Tract Community Farm, Albany, California, United States - DLSLC.R1 | ecosystem: Host-associated > Plants > Phyllosphere > Unclassified | place... | reverse complement strand
CTGCAGCCGGTCTTTTTTGTTGTTGGTTATTGATTAACATCACTTTCTTCTTCTTCTTCTGTATCTATTTCTATGCGTTCGCCTTTGGTATTAATCAAAATTACATCATCCGAATCCGCTAAAGATACAGAAGCTATACCATCACTGAAAGCAGTAGCTCCGCTGTATATGAATGGGATTGCTATTTTTCCCTGTCCATCTAAATAGCCGTATTTTCCATCTTTGCTCGCCAGGAAAAGATTGGGTTCTTCGGTAATTGAAATAAAATCGTAATCAGGTGCAATGATCCGATTCATTTTTATGTCAGCAAGATTATACTTGTCGTTTTCGATGCTAATGAAATGCGTTGAATTATTTTCTGAAATGTAGCTATATCGTGCCGGAATAACGATTTTACCACCTTGATTCAAAAGTCCATAGTTGTTATTTAATTGAAAGATAGCATATCCGCCATTAATGACCGATATCATATCATAGTTTGCTGCAATCAAAATATTTCCGGTTTTATCCATCACTCCATATCTCTCGTTTAGTCCAAAAACAAATTGTTCAAGGTAATCATCATAGCCTAAATAATCATATTTGAAAGGGATTGTTACTTTACCAACTGAGTTAATAGTGCCATATTTCTCATTCTTATATTGAACTATGCTGATATCTCCGACAAATGGCGCGATGTAAAGATATTGGGCGGGTACAATTGTTTTTTTCTCGCTGTCTTTTAATCCCACAAGACGAGTTGTGGCATCTTCGAAGACATAGAGATTTTCAGCCATTTGATTGCTCTCTATTGTGTTTTCTTCGGTTGAGTCGCTGGAATGCTCATTCGAATTGTTGGTCTTGAACGTTTCATTTATTTGAGCAAACGACATCGTACTGGTTACCAGAAAGGCTGCGAATGATAAGGATATTTTTTTCATTTTGTTAAACTTTGAAGCACAAATATCCTGATTGCAAGTAAGGCGTTGTATCCCTGAAATCCGTTATTTTAACGATAAATCCACTTCGGTCTTTTCTTTCAGCAAGCAACAAGACCTTATCGATGTATGGTGTTGGTATTTAGTCAATGGTCAATTGATAGTTAAGCAATAGTCCGGGCAGTTGTTCTAGGCTAAATTTACTTTTTTTCATGCGATTGGCGTCTGGATCAAGCTGTATATTGATGGACGATCTAAAATCACAGCCTTCGAGGTTACATTGAACGAAACGGGCATTGAATAGATTAGTCTTTTTAAATACCGCATGCTGAAGATTGGCGCGTTCAAAATCCACGTGTTGCAAAGAGCAGTTTTCAAATTTAAACTTCTTTAGGTTTCTTTCAAAAAAAGAGGAGTAATCCAGCACAGAATTGCTGAAATTGACATGAAAGGAAAATGAACTGCATGCATTAAAGTTTATGCCCAGCATTTTACAGTTATCAAAAACAACATGATCTAATTGTGTCCCATTTAAACTGACATTGGAGACATTGGAAGACTTAAATTCACAGTTTGCGAAAATGAGGTTTACCAGCTCCACATTTTGAAAATCGCATTGTTCAAAAATGCATTTATAGTATTCTTGAACTTCTTTTAGTTCGGTTGTGAAAGTCTGTTTAGTGATTGTTTGTTCGACAAGCTCTTTCATTTGCTAACGTTTTGGCATTGATTCTAGTTGGTATTGATTTTAGCTAAAATAAGGAATTCTTCGGAATGATTTCATTTTAATATGAATTAGATCTTGATGTTTTGACTCGCAGAAAATACCTGTTTCTAGGGATACAAATGCTGATTTTTTAAGGCTATCTTTGGTAAAGCCATAGACATCACCATGGGGATGCTGGGTACCAAGTTGGAGCATTGTAGAACTCTGGTAGGGTTTAGTATAAATTGTTAAAGGGCACCTTTGGGTGCCCTTTACATGCTAATAAATCCTGGATCGTATTAATACATCTTAGTTATTTTTTAAATATTGACGTAGTACATATTGTAGGATGCCGTCATTCTTAAAATATTCAATTTCGATGGCCGAATCAAGCCTTGCTTTTACTTGAAATGTGGTGACTTTTCCAGTTTCATGTACAGCCGTTACCGCGAGCAGTTTATGGGGTGTTAAGTCGGTTTCCAGTCCTGTGATGGTATAAACTTCTGTTCCGTCTAGGCCTAATTTCTCGGCATTTTCATCATTGATAAAAACCAGTGGTGCCACGCCCATGCCGACCAGATTGCTTCGATGGATACGCTCAAAACTTTCAGCAATTACAGCCCGTACGCCAAGCAGAAATGTCCCCTTGGCCGCCCAATCTCTCGAAGAGCCCGAACCATACTCTTTTCCAGCCAATATAATCAGCGGCGTATTGTCATTACGGTAATTCATAGCAGTATCATACACCGTTTTTACCTCATTCTTAGGGAAATAGCGACTAAATCCACCTTCGCGATCGACGATTTTGTTTTTGATACGTACATTGGCAAATGTTCCGCGCATCATGACCTCGTGGTTGCCACGTCTGGATCCATAGGAATTAAAATCTTCTTTACTTACCTGATGTGACCTGAGGTATTGTCCAGCTGCCGTGTCTTCTTTGAATGAGCCGGCAGGAGATATGTGATCCGTCGTCACCGAATCGCCGAGATAAAGAAGCACCCGTGCATTTTTAATATCCTGTATAGGGTTAGGAACAGCCTGTAAATTTTCGAAAAAAGGTGATTCCTTGATGTAAGTGGAAGTATTGTCCCATTGGTAATTCTGGTCAAGATTTACTTCAAGTTCTTGCCAATCTGTTGACCCGTCGAAGATCACATCATAAACTTCTTGAAAATCTGACTGTTTGACACAGGCATTGACGGTTTCCATAATATCTTCCCGGGTGGGCCAAATATCTTTAAGATATACAGGCTCACCGTTGGGGTCGTAATCAATTGGCTCTTCCAATAGGTTGATATCAACTCTCCCGACGAGGGCATAGGCAACAACAAGCATCGGCGACATCAAAAAATTCATTTTGACCTGCGGATGCACACGTGCCTCAAAATTTCGATTGCCAGATAATACTGAGGCGACAATCAGTTCACCCTTTTCTACCGCTTCTGCGATTTGGGGCGGGAGAGGGCCGGAGTTTCCAATACAGGAGGTACAACCATAGCCCACGGTGTGAAAACGCAGGGCGTCAAGATCTGCGCGAAGTCCCGATCGTTCGAGGTATTGGGTAACGACCTTTGAGCCAGGTGCTAAGGAAGTTTTTACCCAAGATTTTGTGCGAAGTCCGCGTTCGATCGCGTTTCGAGCCAATAAACCAGCGCCGATCATGACGGTAGGATTCGATGTGTTTGTACAGCTCGTTATGGCAGCAATGGCAATACTACCATCACTAACAATATACTCCTTATGATTGTGTTTGATGCGAACGGCATGAATAGACTCCTGAATAACTTCATGTGGCGAAGCATGGTCGACAGGTACTTTTCCAAAGGTAAACTCTGTGCCTGAACCGCCGTCGGCGAGCCATGCTGATTCAGATCGCTGCAGCACTGGAACATATTGACGATGGTGTTCGCTGTCTAAGAGTGTTGAGAATGTAGCCTTTAAATCTTTTACCAAAATTTTATCTTGAGGACGTTTGGGACCTGACACAGTAGGCTCTAGGTTGGATAAATCGAATTCTACCACCGAAGAATATTGAATATCCTCGTTGCCCGTACGCCAAAGTAGGTTGTTTTTGCAATAATCTTCAACAATTTTAATTTGTTCAGCACTTCGATTGGTACTATGCATGTATTCGAGGGTTCGATCATCAATTGGAAAATACGTAACCGTACAGCCAAATTCCGGAGACATATTTGAGATGGTTGCACGATCTGTTACCGATAGGCTGTCTAATCCCTCTCCAAATACTTCAACAAATTTTCCGACAACGCCTTTTTCGCGTAAGACTTTTGTTATGGAAAGTACCATATCCGTGGCGGTGCATATACCTGGTATTTTTCCACTGAGCTTGAGACCTATAACTTCTGGGCAGGTGAAAAAGATGGGTTGTCCAAGCATGGCTGCTTCAGCTTCTATGCCGCCAACTCCCCAGCCTAAAACGCCAATACCATTGACCATTGGCGTGTGCGAGTCTGTACCTACTAATGTGTCTGGAAAAAGCCAATTGTCATGCGCTACGACGCCTTTGGCTAGATATTCCAAATTGACCTGGTGACAGATACCCATACCCGGTGGAACGACAGTAAAATTTTCTAATCCTTTCTGCGCCCATTTAAGAAGTTCATAACGCTCGCGGTTACGTTCATATTCCAACGCGACATTTTTATCATAAGAATATTCAGTGCCAAAGTAATCTACCTGAACGGAGTGGTCAATCACGAGATCCACTGGTATGGCAGGATTTATCTTCTGTCCATCCTTGCCGTGACGGATAAATTCGGCACGTAAGGATGCCATATCGACCACTGCAGGTACTCCTGTAAAATCTTGCATTAAAATCCGGGCTGGTTTGAAAGGAATATCTTTATCTACGGGCTGGGGCGACCAGTTGATCAGTGTATTAACGTGCTCATCCGTGATACTGAATCCATCGTGGTTACGCAAAACATTCTCCAATAATATCCGAATGCTAAAGGGTAAGTGATTGATGCTACCTTCCGGAAGGTCCTTAATGGAACTGTAATGGTAAGATCTTCCGTTAATTTCAATTTCGCGTATTGATTTCTCTTTGCTCATATTCATCTACTTATTTTTCTTAGTATATAATATTCATAGGCCCAAATTTGTTTGTAATATCTTTTACACACACCTTTATCTATTTTATGTAAAATCGACCTGTGGTTAGGAATGGTTAAAAAAAACGTCAAACTAAGTATTTGATCCTTTTGAAGCAATCAAATGAAGTTATTGGTATTCTGTTAGGTATTATGAAAATGGCAATAAATAAGCATCGTACAATAGGACTAACAGAATTTAGTAGTGGAGTGTTTTATTGATGGGTTTATTGTTTTTTTCTGCACCGCTAGAATCGGACTGGGGATAGATTCTAGGATTATTCAAGATAGCAAGATAATGGAAGATAATTTATGTTTCATTTAGTATTTTCGGCATTTTCTTGCTAATTTTGCATGCTAATTGTATAAGGAGAAATTATCTATGCCCGTCAAACTTCCTAATAACCTTCCTGCCATTGAGCTGTTGAAAAAGGAAAATATATTTGTCATGAGCGATTTAAGAGCAAATGAGCAAGATATTAGACCACTACGTGTTTTAGTACTTAATTTAATGCCTCTTAAAATTACCACTGAGACAGATTTTATCCGTTTGCTGTCTAATAATCCTTTGCAGGTGGAAATGGAGTTTTTACGACTTGAAACACATGTCTCTAAGAACACACCGGAAGAGCACTTGGAAATGTTTTACAAGAGTCTGACTGAGGTAAAGGAAAACTTCTACGATGGTATGATCATTACGGGTGCTCCGGTTGAAATGGTTGCTTTTGAGGAGGTGACCTATTGGAATGAAATCAAGACGATCTTTGATTGGGCGAGAACGCATGTAACCTCCAGTTTGTATATCTGCTGGGCTTCCCAAGCGGCATTATATCATTTTTATGAGGTAGAGAAGAAGCCGTTAAGAGAGAAGCTTTTTGGTGTATTTAAGCATACAGCTTTAGATAAGAGACACCCTTTGTTTCGGGGGTTTGATGATGAATTCTATATCCCCCATAGCCGCCATACGACTGTTGAAAAGGATGATCTTTTAACGAAGGATGGTTTGGAAATTCTTTCAGAATCTCCGGAAGCGGGCATTGCGATCGCTTCATCCCGTGGGGGGCGAGAGTTTTATTTGACTGGACACTCGGAATATGCACCTTTTACATTGGACGAAGAATATAAACGAGACTTGGAAAAAGGTCAGCAGATTGCAATGCCTGTCAATTATTATGTCGATGATAATCCTGAGAATCGCCCTTTGGTTCGGTGGACAAGCCATGCCAATCTGTTGTTCAATAATTGGTTGAATTACTTCGTTTATCAGGAAACACCTTTTGACCTGAAAGATGTTATCCATTTGGGGGAAATCAAACAGGGGTAATCGCTTTTATCCCGACGAAACCCATTAGAATAGTATGCTATTTTAAGACAAATCTCCAATTGTCGCGGATAATCTAAGTTGCTTTTTGAAACTCATTTGTTGCATCGACAATAGAATAACTTTTCTTAAGTTTGTATATAGCGATAAACAAACTAAATTTTATATGAAGAAAAACATACTCTTAGCAGCCCTGCTGACCTGTGGTTCATTGATAAGCCATGCGCAAAACAATGCAATTAATGTGACTTACATGGATAAAAGCGTACGCCCTCAAGATGACTTTTACAATTTTGTGAATGGACAATGGATGAAAACAGTCAAGATTCCTTCCGATAAGGCGCGATGGGGATCATTTGATGAGCTTCGTGAAAATACAGATATTGCTACATTAAAGGTCCTGCAAGAGTCACTTTCAGGTGAATTTCAGAAAGGAACAGACAATCAGAAGATCGCAGATTTGTATAAATCGTTCGTAGATATGAAGACGCGTAACAAACTCGGTTTGGAGCCAGTTAAGCCATATCTTAATAAAATCGCTGCGATTAAAAATTTCAGCGACTTGTATGAGTATCTTGTCGAAGTGGGGCCTATTGGCGGAAATCCTTTTTTCAGTGGTTATGTTTATGCACATCTTAAGAATTCAGATGTCAATACGCTATATTTAGGTGGAGGAAGTCTCGGGTTGGGAAGATCCTATTATCAGGTAAATGACAAGAAGAATGAAGAGACATTAAATGATTATTCGACTTATATCTCTTCACTTTATGCCAAATCAGGTCAACTTACAAGGGATTTAAAGGGGCCGAAAATTGTTGCTTTTGAAAAGCAGTTGGCCTCAAATCTTAAAACTGTTGAGCAATCAAGGGATGCCAATGGCCGGTATAATCCGATCGCTGTTGCGGATCTGAAAAAAATCGTGAAGAATATCGATATTGCAAAATACTTAAATGACGTCGGTTTTAAGGCTGACACGGTTATTATACCGGAAATAAAATACTATGAAAATCTTGACAAAGTTTTCAATCCTAAAAATTTACCGGTGATTAAAGAGTTATTGACATTTCATGTGCTAAATAACGCGGCGTCGTACACTACGCAAGAATTAAACGATCTGTCTTTTGATTTTTGGGGGCGTAAGTTAAAAGGACAAAAAGAACAACGTGCGCTAGACAAGCGCGGCGTAGAGTTTGTTAACTCCATCGCGGGAGAGCTATTGGGTAAATTATATGTGAAAGAAAGCTTTCCTCCAAAGGCTAAAGCCGAGGCTGAGGAGCTTGTAAGCTATCTGATTAAAGCATTCGGCCAGCATATCAAGGACTTGACCTGGATGTCTGACGACACAAAAGTAAAGGCTTTGGAAAAACTGGCTAAGTTTAAAGTTAAAATTGGTTACCCAGATAAGTGGAAAGATTATAGCAAACTTGAAGTGGGTACGTCGTTGTATGAAAATGTATTGGCATCAAGCAAATGGGCATTTTATCAAAATTTGGCTAAACAAGATAAGCCAGTGGACAAGTCTGAATGGGGGATGACCCCGCAAACTGTAAACGCTTATTATAGTCCATTGTTTAACGAAATTGTCTTTCCCGCGGCTATTCTTCAACCTCCGTTCTATGATTACAAGGCCGATGCAGCTGTTAATTTCGGTGGTATTGGTGCGGTAATTGGTCACGAACTTTCACACGGCTTTGACGATCAGGGTGCTAAATATGATGGGAATGGAAATCTGAACAACTGGTGGAGCGATAGTGATAAGGCAAAATTTGAAGCCGCTGCAGATGCATTGGTCCGTCAATTTGAATCTTATGAACCTGTGCCAGGAGTTTTTGTAAACGGTCGTTTCACATTGGGCGAGAACATCGGTGATTTGGGCGGCTCATCTGTCGCTTTTGATGCCTTGCAACTTTATTTGAAAGATAAGGGCAATCCTGGATTGATAGATGGGTTTACACAAGATCAACGCTTCTTCCTTTCTTGGGCAACTATTTGGAGGACCAAAACAACGGATGAGTTTGTGGTCAACCAAGTGAAGACCGATCCCCATTCTCCAGCGCAGTATCGTGCTTTTGCGCCGATTATTAACCTGGACGCTTTTCACAAAGCTTGGAATACCAAGGAGGGAGACAAAATGTTTGTTCCTGTGAATAAGCGGATTAAAATTTGGTAGTTTGTTCATGAGATCAATTAAAAAAGGGCGTATTGCAAAATGGAATACGCCCTTTATATTGACTCAATTTAAGCTATCTCATCCATTTCAAAACCAAATAGAACCCAATGGCTGTAACGGATAAACTCAATGCAGTTGCCCACCATAGCGTTGTGAAACCAAAGGAATCAACAATACTTGTGCCCAGGATTGGCGAAAAAATATTTGCAGCTGAAAAGGCCAGTGAGTTGAAGCCCATGTAGGCTCCTTGGGTTTTCGGGGAAGACCGATTGACAGAAACGGTTGCCATAAAAGGCAATGTGAGCATTTCTCCCAATCCAAAAATAAAAAATGTGAAATATAACCAAGCAAGTCCACCAGTAAAATTTAGCATAGCATATGAAATGGCACATAAAAATGTTCCAAAGACGAGTGTGCTAATTAATGAAAATCTCTTCTCGGCAATATGAACAATAAACATTTCTAATAACACAATGACGAAGCCGCTCCATCCAAGCAGAAATCCAATTTGGTGATCATTCAAATGGTGAACTTCTCGATAGAATATCGGTAAGGTAGTGATCAGCTGAAAAAAACAAAAAGAGAAGATACAACAAAAGATATTGAATAGGATAAATGGCACATCGGTATAAGGATTTCGTCCTTTTTGAGGCATTTCATTATCAGGTGTAGTCTCTTTTTTTGATCTGATATCGCTTCTTTTTTGTCTTTTATGAAAAAAGACAAAGAAAATTATTGCTGCACAGAGAACGGCAAGGGAATTTCCATAAAATATCCAATTGAAAGAGATGGATGCTAGAAAACCTGCCACCGCTGGACCGATCGAGAAGCCCAGATTGATAGCCAAACGATTCAATGAAAAGGCGCGGGTGATATTTTCGGGTTTAGCGTAACTTGCTACTGAGACGGAGTTTGCAGGTCTAAAAGCATCAAAAATCAAGCTTAACGTAAAAATCATGATTGATAGCGACTGTACCTCTTTAAAGTATGGTATCAGTAGGAATAAAGGAGCGGCCAACACAAGACTTCCGAACTGAACCTTGAAACTACCAATTCGATCGGTCAGCCAGCCTCCTATGTAAGATCCACAGACGGAGCCAACGCCATAACACATCAAAACAATTCCGACTTGTTTTATATCGAAGTGCAAAACTCTGGTCATGTAAAGGCCGAGAAATGGAATCACCATGCTTCCCATTCTATTGATCAGCATGACGATAGCAAGCAGCCATGCAGCTTGTGAGAGTCCTCTAAAGGAGTCTAGGTATATTGATAAAATTCTTTTCATTAAAGGGTAAATCAGCTTATATAAACCTCGTGTTTTAAGTCTATAAGTCTTCTTGTTGTCTTGAAAAAAAATGCCAAATTGATTAGTCAATTTGGCATTTATGAATAGTGAATCAAATTATGCCAACATGGACGCTGGAATTGTAGGATCGACTTGATAGGTGCTCGCCACCATTTGTTTCTTTTTGGAACCCGGCTCCATAATGAAATCAATCCTCCCCAGATTAATCCCTGCAAAACCGACTTGATTCACAACGGTCTTCGTACCTTTTAAATTGGTAACTAATGTGGGTTCATTTAAAAATGTATGCGTATGCCCGCCTATAATTAAGTCGATATCTGATGTTTTAGTTGCAAGCACCAAATCCGACACTTTATCGTTTTCATATTGGTAACCTAAATGCGACAGACAGATGATGAGATCGCATTTATGTTTTTCCTTGAGTATCTTTACCACCTTTTTGGATACCTCAATTGGATCCAGATATTTCATTCCCTTAAAGTTATTGGGATCTACCAATCCCTCGATATCTACACCGAGCCCGAATACACCGATTTTTATACCACCCTTATGAAATATGGTGTAATCGCTGGTTTTTCCTTCCAATACTGTTCCTTTAAAGTCGTAATTGGCCGTTAAAAACGGAAATTTAGCATGGTCCAGGTATTTCACAAGTCCGTCCAGTCCATTGTCAAATTCGTGATTTCCAAATGTCCCAGCGTCATACCCCAATTTCGTCATGAGATCCAGCTCCAGCTTACCTCCAAATAGATTAAAATAGGGTGTACCTTGAAACATATCGCCCGCATCTAATAATAGGAGGTGTTCTTCTTCTTTGCGAATTTTATTGATAAGCGTGCTTCGGCGAGCCACACCACCCAATCCTTGATATTTGCCACCATCCATAGGAAAAGGTTCAATGCGGCTATGCACATCGTTGGTATGTAAGATTGTAAGTTTTACTTTTTTGCTCTTAGCGTTAGCTTGAAAAGGAAGTGACCCCAATGCAACTGCAGCAGAAAATCCACCAACTTGCTTGATAAATGATCTTCGGTTAATTGATTTTAATTCTTCCATCTAATTCTGCATTTACTTTTTTGCCTTCTTTCGTTAATTCACTCACGTATTCAATCAGTCCTTCACGCATCCGCTGCGGATAATTTGCCCGTGATACAGATTGTGTCAACAGTGTCAGGTTGTCGCCACCATTAGCGAGATAATCATAGGTTACCAATTTATACAACTTATTGTCTTCAATTGCTAAACCTTTGATTTTAATGTCCTGGGCTTTGTTGCCTGTAATGGTCAACGTCATCCCAGCGATGGGTTGACCATGTGTTGAGGCGATATAGTCTGCAAGTTGACGAATTTGACTTCCCTTGAGTTCGAGAATTGTTAAAGTGTTTTCGAAAGGCATCACCTCGAAAATATGTCCAACGGTAATATCGCCTGCTTTCAGATCATTTCGGATTCCACCCTTAGTAGCAAATGCTAAATCCGCAGGGTTATGGGCATTGTGTTCACTCATCCACAACAAGGCTTCACAAAAAAAATTGCCCATTAATGTTTCTGCCGTATTATCTTTTGTCAACGCTTTGTCTGCATGTCCTATCACTCGATTCATCTCAACTTCCATTTTATGTTTGAAGGGCTCGTAGATTGATACGACTGTAGGATCAGCTTGCATATCGCTATTGATATGATATTGTTGGAAATCTTTCTGCGTTGGATGGAGCTGCTTGCTACAACTGGCAACCATCAAAAGCGAACCGAATCCAAGGCTACCAATAAAGGCAATTTGCTTTGATATCTTCATTCTTTTTTCGTTTAACCAAATATTGGGCAAAGTTAGCCAATTATATATGAACAAATCTTATCCAATGTTAGCTAATTTTTAAAAACAACAAAAGCTTAACATCGTATGTTAAGCTTTGTCCATATAATTAGAAAAATAACAACCTAGTGTACTAATTCCGACTCAGCGATAGGGTTGGTATCCAACTTATTCTCTGGTTGGAGAACTTTTCTACTTTTGCTACGCGCGGACAGTTTGGCTCGATACGCTTTCCAGTTCATTAACAAGACTGAAAATAAGATCACAGCTAGTCCGAAAATCTGCAATGAGGTCACTACATGCGAAGTGAAAAAATGACTTAAAATAAGTGCAATGATTGGATTCACATAGGCATACGTACTAACTTCCATTGCGGGGCGAACCTGTAGTAACCAAATATAGGAGCTAAAGGCGAGGATTGAGCCAAAAGTAATTAGGTAGCCCAAATTGAACCAGTCCACCGGTGCCACGCTACTTAGCGTAAATGTTGTATACTCACCGGTGAAAAGGGCGGTGATATTAAAGAGTATACCTGCAGTAACCATTTGCCAAGCGGTCTTCACCATGACATGTAAATCCTCTTCCTCTTGTTTCTCAGATTTTTTGAAATATTTGGAAATCAAAGACCCTACGGTCCAAGCGATAGAACCTAATACTAAAATAGATAGGGCGATCACCTTAAGTGTTCCATCGGTATTATCATTGGTCGACATAATCTGTTCAGCGAATAACATCACCACTCCACAGAAGCCTAACGCGACACCTAAAACCGTGCTAATACTGCTGAAATTTTCTTTCCATTTGGGTTTATCCAATAAAATAAACCAGATCGCTGCTGCTGCAGCAATAATGGCAGCAACACCACCTGAAACATATTGTTCGGCCCAGATAACCCCAGCCATATCGACAAAAAGCAATAGAAATCCTACGATTGTTGCTTCCTGAACGGATCGCTTATTAAACAATTTATAACCTTTCATTGCGCAATATGTCATTAGAATTGCGCTGGCTGTAACAAATCGAAACGAACCTAAAATAAATGGTGGAAAACTATGTAGTGCCTTTTCTATAAAGAAAAAGGTGGATCCCCATACAACATAAATAATGATATAGGCGACAACAACCATCAACGGGTTAGCGGCCTTTTTTTGTCCTTGCAACATGATTAAACTTCCTTTCTATTACTCAGGTATTACGACCTGCTGATCTTCCTTAACAGTTTGAAGTACAATTGTAGTACGGGTGGAGATGATCCCTTCCACTTTACTTAAAGTATTTCGCATTAGATCAACTAATCCGTTCGAATCTGCAGTTCTTACTTTAATCAGGTAACCATCATCACCTGCAATGTCATGTACTTCCTGTACTTCAGGAATTTCGGCAAGTGCCAACCCAACTGTTTGTTCACCAATGATATCATTGGCTTTTATGAAAATAAATGATAAAAGTTTTTGATCGACCGCTGCAGGATTGATCTTTGCACTGTATTTTAAAATTACCTCTTTTTGCTCGAGCTTTTTTACCCGTTCTAGAATCGCAGAAGGTGCCATTCCCAGCTCTCTGGCGATATCGGCGTTGTTGATACGTCCATTGTCCTGCATTAAACGCAAGATTCTGTAATCGACCTGATCTAAATTATATTCTACTTTTGTCATTTCGACCGCAAAGGTATGCAATAAAGTATAAAATTCAAAATATTATAATAAATAATGAATATAATTCTGTTGTTTTGCTGGTGTTAGTGAATATTGTTCGAATATGGTGGTACTTTGATTTGATCGAATGTGTTAATGGTCTGAAAATAAATATATTGTCTTTTAGTGAGCAGAGTTTAAGATCAAAAAATGTATCGTTTTCTTAATTTCAAAATAATATTTCTTGTTGAAAGTATGACGCTCAGTCCGATTAAACAACCTAAACAAACACAACCAAAGCGATCTAAGGCAGCGAAGTAGGAGCGGCTTTCCTGTTCATGCAGATAGACTATAATTAGCGCAACCATCGATGTCCTCGCTACAGCTATAATGTTGAGTACTTTACAAGTAATCAACGAGGCCAGGATACCGATTACCATTGCGTAAAGTTGCTGGATCGGAACAAAATATAAGCTCAGTCCAATGGCGGATCCTATGAAATTGGATTTGGCCCGATCGATCGCTATTTTTTTTGATTCATTCTCTTGTGGAGAAATCACCAGTATAATCGAGATAAGGGTCCAAGAAACAGAATATTGGGGAAAGGATACAAATAAAGGATAACCGATAAGGAATCCAATTAGTACGCGAATCGTATATATAATAAAATCTGAATGGAGCGTATAGCGAAGGAATAGATTACGCATATAAGAATATCAATCGTTAATTTAAATGATGTAGTGCTACAAAAATACAAGCATTGTTGGAAGGAACGAAATATAATTATCATTTATGGCAAATGTTCCTGTTTGCGTTTTTGTGCGTTTTTTGCTTTTGATTTGGTTATTTCTTGCATTCTACTCTTTTACCAATGCATAAATTTGACTAGATTTGTTCTATACTTTAAATGCAGATTAAGTGAAAGATCAGAATCAATTAGCCTCATTAGCTTCACAACTCAAAGGGGAGCTCTATTATACCCATGAAACTAAGGACCAAACGATGTTGCTAGCCTATTCGACCGATGCGTCTGTCTATCAGGAAAAACCGTTGGCCGTAGCGATACCCGCAGATATTGATGATATTAAAAAATTAATTGATTTTGCGCGACAGAATAAGGTTACTATCATACCACGTACTGCCGGCACTTCCTTGGCAGGCCAGGTAGTCGGCCATGGTATTATTATGGATATTTCCCGTTATTTTAACCATATTATTGAGCTTAATGTTGAAGAGCAATGGGTTCGAGTTCAACCGGGGGTGATTCGCGATGACTTAAACAACTATCTTAAGCCTTTTGGGCTGATGTTTGGTCCTGAAACTTCAACCGCGAGTCGCGCCATGATAGGCGGAATGATTGGTAATAACTCTTCGGGCCTGCATTCGATCGTCTGGGGCGATACACGGCACAATTTGATTTCAGCAAATGTAATCTTGGATGATTGCTCTGAGGTGGCATTTGAAACCTTAGACGAAGCGGCTTATTTTAATAAATTATTATTGACTGGCCGCGAGGGGGATATTTATCGTCATATGAATTCATTGTTGACCAATCCTCAGCATTTAAGCGCAATTGAAACCGGCTATCCAAAGCGATCGATCACAAGAAGAAATACAGGCTACGCGCTGGATATTTTAAGTGATCGTTCGGCTCCTTTTAATATGTGTAATTTATTGGCGGGTTCTGAAGGTACGCTGGCTGTCGTTATAGAAGCTAAACTTAAGTTAATGCCCTTGCCTCCTCCTGAACTAGGTTTGCTCTGTGTTCATTTCGCCGATATGGTAGAATGTATGCATGGTAATGTTGTGGCTTTAGCGCACAAGCCGGAAGCTTCAGAATTAGTGGATAAATACATCATGGATTTTACGGTTGGGCATCCAACGTACAAGTATAATCGTTTTTTTATAGAGGGCGATCCGCAAGCGCTATTGATTGTGGAGTTTAGAGGGCATACAGCGGCCGAAACAGCAGCGAAAGCGATGGCGCTGAAAGCCGATCTCGTTGCACGTGGCCTAGGTTATGCTTATCCCTATATTACGGGTATAGAGCAGACGAATTTAGTTTGGGATGTACGCAAAGCGGGACTGGGGCTCATTCGTAATTTACCGGGTGATAGTCAGCCCGTAAATTTGATTGAGGATTGTGCGGTGTCGCCTGAAGATCTCCCTGCTTATGTGAGTGATATTCAAAAGCTTTTGGTGGAAGAGGGTGTGCATGCGTCATACTACGCGCACGCTGGCGCAGGCGAATTGCATATTGAACCATTCGTAAATTTGAAAACGCCAGCAGGGAAGCGTACTTTTCGTTCTATCCTTGAAAAAACCAGTGACCTAGTTTTGAAATATAATGGCTCATTGAGTGGCGAGCATGGTGACGGTCGTCTTCGCGGAGAGTTTATTGGCAAGGTGCTCGGCGATAAAGTCTACAAATTACTTGAAGAAGTTAAATTTATCTTTGATCCAAAGGGGGTTTTTAACGCAAATAAAATTGTCAACACACCGCCAATGGATTCTCACCTCCGTTATGATAATGATAGCAACCGGACAGAAATAAAAACCTATTTCGATTTTTCTAAAGAGGAGTCTATTCTTCGATTGGCAGAGAAGTGTTCAGGCTCGGGAGATTGTCGGAAGACTGAAATTACTGGTGGAACAATGTGTCCTTCGTTTATGGCTACGCGTGATGAAAAAGATACTACACGCGCACGAGCGAATATGTTAAGACAGTTTTTAACAAATTCCACCAAGAAAAACCGTTTCGATCATGAAGAGATTAAAGAAGTCATGGATCTGTGTTTGAGCTGCAAAGGTTGTAAAACGGAATGTCCTTCGAGTGTGGACGTGGCTAAAATGAAAGCAGAATTTTTACAGCATTATTATGATGAACATGGGGCCGGATTTAGAACAAAACTAATTGCTAATTTCACGCAGTCTCAGAAGTTGGGGGCGTGGGTCGCACCCCTTTATAATTTTGTTGTAAAAAATGATTTTCTGTCTGGCTTGGTCAAGAAAACCGTCGGGTTTGCACCTAAACGTTCGCTGCCTACAGTAAATGGAACAACCTTGAGCCAGTGGGTAAAAACACAAGGTCCTATTAGGGATGCCAAGCGTAAGGTCTATCTTTTCTCGGATGAGTTTACCGAATATAATGATGCAGAAATCGGTATTACAGCGTATAAATTACTTATTGCCTTGGGCTATGAAGTGATTATTCCAAAACATGTGCAAAGTGGACGGACTTACCTTTCTAAAGGTTTTGTGAAAGAAGCAAAGAAAATTGCCAATAAAAATATCCATTTTTTAAAAGGATTAATAACCGACGAAACACCGCTTTTAGGGGTTGAACCATCCGGTATCATTACGTTTAGAGATGAATATTTAAGCCTGGTGGATGACGATATTCGTATTGAGGCGCAAAACATAGCTAAAAATGCGCTGATGATTGATGAATTTTTACTGACTGAGATGAAAGCAGGACGTATTCGCCCGGAACAGTTTACAACAACAGCAAGAAAAATCAAGCTTCATGGTCACTGTTACCAAAAGGCTTTCCATCTGGTTACTGTTACGGAACAGGTATTGTCATTTCCGACGAATTTTAGCGTAGAGACAATTCCTTCTGGATGCTGTGGTATGGCGGGTTCATTTGGTTATGAGGCCGAGCATTATGACGTTTCAATGAAAGTTGCCGAGCTGGTTTTGTTACCAGCTGTACGGAAAACGGAAGCCGACACCTTGATTGCCGCAGCAGGCACCTCTTGTAGACATCAAATCAAAGATGGGGTCGGACGAAAATCTTATCATCCTGTGGAAATTTTATATGATGCTTTATTGAAATAAAATAAAAACATTGATAATAGTTGTTTGTTATCTGTAATAATGGTAATATTATAAGAGCAATAATCATTGATAACTGATAACAAACAATTCATTATGTACAAGATTCAATCTATAGTATTTCTTGCAACCGCTACGATGCTGATGGCTGGTTGCGGAAACTCCAATCAGAAGAAAACTGATGGAAGCGATACCACAGCAGCGAACAAAATTGATGGCGTGAAAATCGAGCAGTTTACAAATGGTGCTCCAGGAGCTGAGAAAAAGAATTTTTTCTTACGTATTACTGATGAAGTTAAAACGGATTCAAGTCGTATCTATATTACAAAATCTCTTTACAAGCAGGATACGGTGGGAGCGAAGTTTGAGGTTGTAGATTTTATTCCCGCCGGTATCATAAATGGTCAGCCCAGTGATGATGTTGGTTTCACAAAGGGTAAAATTAGAATTTCGTCGTCAGGTGCGCAGTCTGATAATTTAATTAAAGCTTTAGGTGAATTATTTCAGACAACGACAACTGATTCTTTTACAAAGGATGTGATTCTTCCGAATGTATTTTCATCAAATAAGGTGAATGCGGACCTATCAAAAAAAACGGCCTATAGCTTTAAATTATTCTTGGATAATAAGAAAGCTGAGCCGGCAGAACTCTTCTTTAACGTTGATACCTACAAGCATTCTATTGAGTTTTCGGAGAAGGATCCTTCGTTCCGCGTTGGATTATTGTCGGCGCTAACGGGTAAGTAGTGGAAATGCTATATACGGTGTGATGCCAGTGAGCAGGAAGCGATAGTTGTCGGCAACGTATCATTACTCATACAATGAAAAGGCTAGATAAATTCTAGCCTTTTTCGCTTTTTAAAAATAAAAGAGATAGATTTGTGCTAATAAATTTAGTTTAATATGAGGAAATCCGGTACTGCAGACCTTCCATTGCATTTTGGTAAAGTACCTGCGTGGCTTTACGAGCGTATGGCTTCTCTAGGGCGTTCAATCGTGGAAGTTATGCTCATGGATTATGGAAAGGATGAGGTTTTAAGGAGGCTTGCTGATCCCTTTTGGTTTCAAAGCTTTGGAGCTGTTCTTGGCATGGACTGGCATTCCTCGGGGATTACAACGGCTGTTATGGGTGCATTAAAACGCGCCATTAATCCTGACGCCAAGTCATTGGGACTCTACATCTGCGGCGGAAAAGGGAAGTTGTCCATGCAAACCCCACAAGAACTGCTTCAGGTTTCTGATCGGATTGGATTAAATGGTAACGATTTGATTCGCAGTAGTAAGCTTGTTGCGAAGGTGGATAACACAGCCATTCAAGACGGTTACCAATTGTATTTACATAATTTTGTCGTGGCAGATAATGGCAATTGGTCAGTCGTGCAGCAAGGTATGCATGAAAAAGATGGGACTGCCCGTCGTTACCATTGGCATTCTGAAAAGATCAAATCGTTTGTAGAGGAACCGCATGCGGGTATCACCGGTCCTTCACAGGGTATTATCCTCAATTTAACGGCTGCTGAAGCGGCAGCAAATAGAGCGGGTATTATGACGTTGGTGGGAGAGGATTCGTTTAAAGTTATACAAGAATTCGCTAAATTGGTCATGCCATCTCATCACGATGTACGTGCATCGGATGTCAATCTAAAAAGATTGGGCGCGATGTTATACGTTGCTCGCGAAAGTCCACTAATTGATTTTGAAGATCTACTTCTTTTAAAGGGGATTGGCCCCCGTACGTTGCAATCATTAGCCTTAGTCAGCGAAGTAATTCATGGCGCACCATCCCGATTTAAAGATCCGGCTCGATTTTCGTTTGCTCATGGGGGTAAGGATGGACATCCATTTCCGGTTCCATTAACTATTTACGATGAAAGTATTCAGATTTTGAAAAAAGGCATTGAAAAATCTAAATTGGGTCATGGAGACAAATTGAAGTCCGTCCACAAATTACATCAGGTGGTGTTGGATAGTGAAAGAAATTTTGAGCCACAGTTTGATATTCAGCAAATTATCGCGGAAGAAAAGCGAGATTCCTGGAAATACGGTGGGAGGACAGTGTACGGGGAAGCAGTGCCTCAGAGAAAGAATCCACCGGGGTTGCAACTCAGTCTTTTCTAGGAAGAATCTTCCAATTGTAATTGTTTTGTTAAAATTTGTTAAAGATCAATAAATTCGTTTGTACGCTAGTATATTTGCTCCGCAATGAAAACGGTTATTACCATATTCTTTTTCTTATGCTTCTTAGTTATAAGAAGCAGTAATAGCCATGCTGTGCTCATTGAATCCGATCGGCCGGCCGTTAGTTTTATGCATCAGCACAATCACGCCGATTTACAGCAGTATATTGACGCATCAGCTGATCACATCGACCCGCTTGTGTATGGTAGTATACACGACGATAACCCTGTTATAGCGGAATTTGATTATGAAAATTTTCAATTGACCAAAGATTTGCATGCCACATCCCAACTTGTTTCGCTGCTGCTCTTTGCAATTGTCCTTTTTATTTTTGTTTTTCGATTTGCAAAGAAAATTCCTTTTTGCAATTTCATCGCCTATCTTTTCCCTCAAAGATATGTTCTTCAACAAAACTGGAGAATTTAATACATAACCTTCGAAATTTCGTATGCTTTGGTGGATATCCTGATGGATATTCCTTTTAGTTGCATCCAATTTGCACACTTATAGGCAAGTCTGAGCGACCATTAGCCCGAGCAGAGGTCATTTCACCATCCGGCACAACAAACAATCAAACTTATTTTTTAATTAGACGCTTACAAATGAAAAGAGTATTTATGCTCGCTAGTTTGGCAATTACCATATGCCAAATCGGGTGTACTTCCAAAAAGGAAGAAAAGGAAGAAAAAGAGAAATTCACTACTACCTCGCCTGTGCAAATGGATACCACTATCCGTAAGGATTTTGTTTCTCAGATCAGATCTTTCCGTAATATTGAGCTCAGAGCTCAAGAGAAAGGATATCTAGAACAGATATTCGTCGACGAAGGACAATTTGTCCACAAAGGGCAACTACTTTTTAGGATTATGCCGAAGATGTATGAGGCAGAATACCGTAAATCATCAGCAGAGGTGAATGTGGCAGAAATTGAGGTTCAAAACACAAAGACGCTAGCCGATAAAAACGTCGTATCGCCCAATGAATTAGCGATGGCTAAAGCAAAGCTTGAACAGGCTAAGGCTGAGGCAGCGATTGCGAAATTGCATCTTTCCTTTACAGAAATCAGAGCACCTTTTGACGGAACTATCGACCGTATTCCGTTGAAACTGGGAAGTTTGGTGGATGAAGGTGAATTATTAACCAGTCTTTCCGACAATAGCGAGATGCTGGTTTATTTTAATGTTTCCGAACCAGAATATTTGAGCTATCAAACGAATGTAAGTAAACGTGGAGATTCCCACGTTGGTCTACTGCTTGCTAATAACGAGCTATTTTCGCAGAGCGGTATGGTGGAGACGATAGAAAGTGAATTTAATAGTGAAACAGGCAATATTGCTTTTAGAGCGAAGTTTCCAAATCCAAACCGTCTTTTAAAACATGGCGAGAGCGGCAAGGTGGTCATGAATTTCCCGTTGAAACAGGTTTTAATTATTCCGCAGAAAGCAACTTATGAAATGCAGGACCGTAAATATGTGTATGTAGTCGATAAGGATGGTAAATTAAAAGCGCGTCATATTACCATTGGCAACTCTTTACCTGATCTGTATGTGGTAACGAGCGGTCTTAAAAAAGACGATAAATTTTTATTGGATGGTATTCAGAAAGCGAAGGAAGATGAGAAGATCAGTTACAGCTTCGTGCAACCTAAAGATGCCATTTCCAATTTGAAATTAAAAACAGAATAGACCCTTACACTTAAATTCTTATGTTTAGTCGTTTTATAAATAGACCAGTACTTTCGATCGTTATATCACTGATCATTGTGTTTTTGGGTGTGCTTTCTATGGTGCAGCTTCCTGTAACGCAATTCCCCTCGATATCGCCACCGAAGGTCAATATTACTGCCGAGTACCCAGGAGCAAATGGTGAGTTGATGATTAAATCAGTTATCATTCCTTTAGAGCGGGCAATTAATGGAGTTCCGGGCATGAAATATATGGCTTCTGATGCGGGTAACGACGGTGAAGCGAGTATCCAAGTGGTCTTCAACTTAGGTACCGATCCTAATCAGGCATCCTTAAATGTCCAGAACCGTGTGGCCTCAGTCGTCAATAAACTTCCACCAATTGTGGTGCGTGAAGGTGTAAAAATTACACGTGAGGAGTCTAATATGTTGATGTACATTAATCTCTATAGTAAAGATAAAGAGCTGGATGGAAACTTTATGTATAACTATGCGGACATGAACATTGTGTCCGAATTGCGTCGTGTAGATGGTGTTGGGGTGGCAAATATTCTTGGAACGCGTGAATTAGCCATGCGTATTTGGTTGAAACCCGATCGTATGACGGCCTACAAGATATCAGCAGAAGAGGTGATGAAAGCCTTATCCGAACAGAGTTTAGAAGCTTCACCGGGTAAAGCTGGTGAATCGTCCGGTATGACCTCCCAATCTTTCGAATATGTATTGAAATACCCAGGACGCTTTACCACAACTGAAGGTTATGGCAATATCGTTTTACGTGCGGGCGAAAATGGCGAAATGCTACGTTTAAAAGACGTTGCGGATATCAAGTTTGGCTCGGCGATGTACGATATCTATTCAACTCTGAACGGAAAGCCATCTGCGGCGATTGTCTTGAAACAATCTTATGGAAGTAACGCATCTCAGGTCATTCAAGATGTAAAAAGCAAAATGAAAGAGTTGAAGGCATCTTTTCCGAAGGGACTCGATTATGAAATTAGTTACGACGTTTCCAAGTTTTTGGATGCATCCATGGAAAAAGTAGTTCATACGTTATTGGAAGCATTTGTGCTTGTCGCTATTGTCGTTTTCCTTTTCTTGGGCGACTGGCGCTCCACGTTGATTCCAACCATTGCAGTGCCAGTTTCCTTGGTCGGATCATTTTTATTCATGCAGTTTTTTGGTATTACAATCAACTTGATCACCTTATTTGCCCTGGTGCTTGCCATAGGTGTGGTTGTGGATGATGCGATTGTTGTTATTGAAGCGGTGCATGCGAAAATGGAAGAACTTCATATTTCAGCTTACAAGGCTACTAAAAAAGCGATGCATGAAATCAGTGGGGCCATTGTCGCAATCACGTTTCTCATGGCAGCAGTTTTTATCCCCGTTGCTTTTATGTCAGGTCCCGTAGGTATATTCTATCGGCAGTTTTCCATTACCATGGCAACTTCAATTATTTTGTCCGGTGTTGTTGCATTAACTTTAACGCCTGCGCTGTGTGCGATCATGCTGAAGAATAGTCATGGCAAGCCAAGAAAGAAATCCATAATCGATAAATTTCTGGATTCTTTCAATAGATTGTTCGATAAGATGTCCAACAAATATGTTTACTTGTTGAAAGGCATTTTAGATAAACGGTTATTTACATTTATAGTCTTGATTGGCTTTTGTATTGGTGCATATTTTTTGAACAATTCTGTTCCTGCAGGTTTTATTCCCAATGAAGATCAGGGGATGATCTATGCCATTATTCAAACGCCTCCAGGCTCAACATTGGAACGGACGAATTTGGCTGCTCAAACCTTGCAAAAAGAAGCGGAAAATATAGATGGTGTGCAATCCGTATCTTCATTAGCGGGTTATGAAATCCTAACCGAAGGCACAGGTGCGAATACAGGAACTTGTTTGATCAATCTCAAAAGCTGGGAGGATCGTAAAGAGTCTTCACAGGAGATTATTGAGCAGCTTGAGGCTGCCGCCAAAAATATACCAGGGGCATCCATCGAATTTTTCCAACCGCCTGCTGTACCAGGTTATGGTGCTGCGGGTGGATTTGAGCTTCGTCTTCTAGACAAAGCCGGTTCTGGCGATTACAAAAAAATGGAAACGGTAAGTAAGGATTTCGTACGTGAATTGAACAGAAGGCCTGAATTATCATCCGTATTTACGTTCTATAGTGCGAGTTTTCCACAGTACATGTTGCATATAGACAATGATCTAGCGCAACAAAAGGGTGTTACGATCGACAATGCGCTGAATACACTCTCCACTTTGGTCGGTAGTAACTACGAAACGAATTTTATCAAATACGACCGTCAATACAAAGTTATGGTTCAGGCTTTGCCACAATATAGGGCCTTGCCAGAAGATATCTTAAAGCTGTATGTGAAGAATGAAAAGGATGAAATGGTCCCATTTTCAGCATTTATGCATATGGAGAAGGTGTACGGTCTTTCTGAGATCACGCGGCACAATATGTATTTGGCCTCTGAAATTTCAGGCTCTGCCGCGTCCGGCTACAGTAGTGGTGAAGCGATTCAAGTGATTAATGAAGTCGCGGCCAAAACTTTACCCCGGGGCTATGGTATTGACTGGGCTGGTATCTCCAAGGATCAAGTAGGGCGTGGAAATCAGGCGATTTACATCTTTTTGATCTGTCTCGGCTTCGTTTATTTAATTCTTTCTGCTCAATATGAGAGCTTTATAATGCCTTTTGCGGTGTTACTTTCTTTACCAATTGGAATCTTCGGCGCATTTCTACTGTTGAAGCTATTGGGGTTGGAAAATAATATTTATGCACAGGTCGCATTGGTCATGCTTATCGGGCTACTTGGCAAGAATGCAGTTTTGATTGTTGAGTTTGCTGCTCAACGGCATTCGCAAGGATTGAGCATTATTGAAGCTGCCTTGGACGGAGCAAAAGTAAGGTTTAGACCAATCTTGATGACATCTTTTGCTTTTATCGCAGGGCTGATTCCATTGGTTATGGCTTCAGGGCCTGGTGCGATAGGAAACCGTACGATTGGTACAGCTGCTGCGGGGGGTATGTTGTTTGGGACCGTTTTCGGTATCTTGGTGATACCAGGCTTATACTATATCTTCGGAACCATTGCCTCCAAACGTAAGCTTATTAAACACGAAGATGAAAATCCATTAACTGAAGAACTTGATAATAATGACTAATCGCAGCAAAATAAAATGGGTCATTGCATTTTCGCTTTCAGCAGCAGTGACGGGATGTAAAGTCCCTAAAGCGACATCAATACAGGAGAATAAGTTTGTTCCTAACCAGTATATAGATGTCGTTAAATCAGATACAACGAACACAGCGTCGGTTAAGTGGCGTGAATTTTTTACGGATCCAAATTTAGTTGTATTGATAGATACAGCGTTGAAAAATAATCAGGAGTTGAATGTTACATTGCAGGAATTGGCAATTGCAAAGAATGATATTTTGTTACGGAAAGGAGCATTAAAACCTACCGTTGGTCTACGTGCAGGTGGTGGTGTTGAAAAAGTTGGACGATATACCAGCCAGGGTGCCGGTGATGCTAGTACAGAAATTGCGCCTGGAAAAGAAATGCCCGATCCGCTAGGAGATTTGACTATTGGCGCGTACGCAAGTTGGGAAATTGACGTTTGGAAAAAACTAAAAGATGGCGAGCAAGCTGCGCTCAATCGTTATCTTGCTACAGTAGAGGGGAAAAATTTTGTATTGAGTAGTCTTATTGCTGAAGTTGCCCGCTCGTATTATGAATTATTGGCATTGGACAATCAATTGACTATTATCAAACAGAATATTGAATTACAGGACAATGCGCTTGCGGTAATACGACTGCAGAAACAGGCAGCCCGTGTAACTGAACTTGCGGTGCAAAAGTTTGAGGCTGAGGTTTTGAAAACCAAGGGCATGGAGTTTGAAACTAGACAACAGATCAAGGAAACAGAAAATCGTATTAATTTTCTGCTGGGACGTTTTCCGCAGGAGATTAAGCGCGATCAAAGTAGTTTTGTAGATTTGATCCCGGCGAAGGTTCAGACAGGTTTACCCAGCCAACTCTTAAGCAATAGACCTGACATCCGAGAAGCAGAGTATGAACTCGCTGCAGCCAAATTGGATGTAAGTATTGCACGGAAAGAGTTTTACCCCTCTCTGGAGATTTCGGCTGCTTTGGGTTTACAGGCATTTAAACCTTCGTACTTGTTCAAGATGCCGGAATCAGTTTTATACAATTTAATCGGGGAGCTTGCGGCACCATTGATTAATAAAAATGGGCTTAAAGCAGAATTTAATACGGCCAACGCAAAACAAATACAGGCTGTTTATAATTACGAAAAAACAATTCTGAATGCTTACTTAGAAGTCTCTACTCAACTTTCAAATATTGAAAACCTTGGTCGCAGCTACAATTTCAAAACAAAGCAAGTTGAGGTCCTTAATAATTCCGTCACCGTGTCCAACGATCTATTTAAATCAGCGAGGGCAGACTATATGGAGGTTTTAATGACACAACGTGATGTACTGGATTCAAAGCTTGAATTGATAGAAACAAAGAAGCAGCAGCTCAATGCTGTTGTCAATATCTATAAAGATTTGGGAGGAGGCTGGAAATAAGTTGTTTGTTTGAATGGACCCCGCTAGGCGGGGTTCTTTTTTGTGGTGACCGTGTGGTGTTTCTCTATGCTTAAATACATCCTTGATCTGCTAGGATAGACAAAAATTTAATTAAAGAGACTTAGTGATTTTTCTTTCACTAGATCCAATATCATACGATATGCTGCAACAGAGTTGCCATTTTGATCCAGTGCTGGACTATACGCACCAATACCCATTTTATTCGGTACACTTACTGCAATACCGCCGCCAACTCCAGATTTGCTAGGAAGACCGACAGTTCTGGCGTACTCTCCGCTGAATTCATACATTCCCGCAATAAGCATCTGTGATAAGATAAGTTGGGACAGGCTTGGATTGTAGTATTTTCTATTTCCATCATAGCGTATGCAATGATTGGCAAAAAAGAATCCTATTTTAGCCAGATCTTCAGCTGTTACCTCAATTGAGCATTGCTTAAAATAATTGTTGAGTTTGTCTTCACCCTCAGTTTCAATAAGTCCATTGCTGCGCATGATATAAAACATGCCTCTGTTTCGATGACCAGTTTCCCTTTCCGAGTTGTATACAGATTTACTGTAATTAATAGCTTCATTGTTGGTTATAAATCGAATCATATCAAGTATTTTAATAAAGGGTTCTTCACCTTTCCCTTTAATAAGTGATGTTGTTAGAATAGCTCCAGCATTCATCATTGGATTGAGGGGCTTGCCCGTAGTTTCCAGATTAGCAAAGTGATTGAAAGGCTTTTCTGTGCCGTAGTAACCCATCTTATTAAAAATATCCTGTTCACTATTATCTAATACGGCAACCATCAATGAAACAATTTTTGAAATGCTCTGCATGGTAAATCTCTGTTTTACATCACCGACATTCACTATTGTTCCATCGCTATTTACAACCGAAAGGGCTGAGGATGCCGCATTGGCTTTACCTAATTCAGGAATGTAATTAGCAACTTTTCCTGCATTGAATGACATTTTATTTGTAGTCCATATTTTTTCCAATAGTGGCTTATCAATTTTTACACTTTTATTCGTACCCGAGTGATTTTCAGTATTCTTTTGAGCAAAGGATACCGGGATTGATCCGCAAGATATCAGACCGATTATGCAGGCTATTAATCTGAAATTTTTTCTCATTTTTAAATTATTTGTCCATTGCAAAGATAGGGAACAGTGCATGAAAAATTAAAAGATGCTGAAATATGTAAATTTTAGCATCTTTTACTATATGGATAATTAGACAGTACTTGGCACGGGGTCGACATTCCAGCCTGAGAGTATTTCTCCATAGAAAAAGAAAGTCACGTAAAAGCTCTTTTTACTTATCTTATCCGTTACGAGGTATTTTCTCGTGACATCGTAAGCATCAATTTTCTTATATTTTGATAACACGATCTGGCGTGCTGCGGGGTTTTCAGAACGAACTAAGTCTTGTATCTTTTGATTTACTAACTTCATTATTCCGTCTTTTTTGAACGGATTATTTTCAATTTTTACATTGGTAGAGTGTGTCAGTGTTCCATGATTTTGCGCTTTTCTTGCTTTTGCAGCGGCCGTATAAGCGCTAAATTTTCTCTTGATCTCAGGATCTTTTAAGTTGTGGATAGTGAAGATAGAGATTCCTTGCGCACCATTGTTCAACGCCTCATCCATATCGCTCAGTATTTCTGCATCATTTTTGGCCATCAGCCCACAATACAATGTTGTATTGTCGCCCTTATCACGTAAATTTTCTACCGTACAATCGCTAATAAAGCTTGAGTCTTCCGTATAGAAATTGCTATACACCATTGGAAAAACTAGATCTAAATTCCACTTCCCCCAGTCTTGACGTACCATGCGTGCAGCCATTTTTGGTGTTGGGAAAGGTGATGCAGCCATGATTTTACCATGGGAATGGACAATCTCAGCAATCATATTGGCTATCTCGGTGATCTGGTCACAACGAAATTGGCGCCATTTTAAATCATTTGATGGATCTTTTTGTGCTCTAGGGTCATAGCCATACTGTTTTTTAAACTTTTCTATCGCGATGGGGTGATAGCCGTAATCCCAAGCTGGATATTCACGATCCTGTACAATATTGTATTTTGGCCAAAGTGTCGTGGGAAGGACAACATCTACATAGCGATTGTAATCGATAGAGATACCGGCAAGTCCTTCAACTTCACAATAAGATTCAATTTTCTGTCGAGTGTATTCCTTCACGCCGGGAACAACAGGCGACAGGAACTTATAATAACTCACATATGCCGTTGTATCGGCCAAACTTTTTCCGTTACGATTGACGCTAAACCAATCGGGGTGCTCTTGTAGCACTTTGTCTCTGTCGTGTTCTAAGTTCATTGTCCAAAGCCATGCGATGACTTGGATGCCGTATTTTTTTGCAATTGGAATTGCTACGCGATATTCGTCTGGACTCGCAGCATTTAACATTACACCATCGATTCCTAGATAGTTCATTTCCTGACAAATGGAATCGAAGTTTGTATTTACATTATAATCTAACCACGTCCAAAACATCGCTGGCTTTTCTTTGTCAGCTGCATGAGCTACCTGCAATGATAAACAGGTAATGATAAGAAGTAATGGTGCGATAGTACAATTCCTAATTAATTTTTCCTTCATAATATTTATTTATTCTAAGAGTTTCATCGCATAATGTATGCAGACTATGAAAAGTACATCAAAAGACTTATAATTAGCTGAATCTGCAGATTTAAAAGTTTCCTGGTGTGATGCGTGCCGTGAAATTACATAAAAACTTGTAATTTAAGTTTTAATATATGCTGATTCGATTGATTTTCTTACCATTATTAATTCATTAAATAAGAAAACATTTTCTAAAGCTTTGTGTTGTCTCTATAAGACTAACACAAAGAAATAATATTATTAACAGCAAAAGTGGTGCTGGCTACTGGTTAAGTTCATTTATTTTGGTATGAAGAGACCCTATATTCCAATCCTTATTGCATGCTTGCTATTATGTAACCTAGTTAAAGGGCAAGTATCGGCGGTACAGCAGAGCAAAGTAGATTCTATTAAGGAAGTGAAAGATAATGTAATTTATCCCAAGCTTCAGATCAAAGGTTTATTTCAGGCGAGATATCTTGTGAGTAGAACAAAAGATGTGGATGTCAATGGACTGCATCACAGTGACGGGACGGGCACCGATAATAACTTTATGGTGAAGTATATGCGCGTGCAAATGCGTGCTCAAATTAGTAAGCGTACTGAGGTTGCTGTTTTGGCTAATCTTGCCGATTTTAAAAGCGATCCAAAAACAAAAGTACTTGAAAATGCTTATTTGAAATATACTTTTAGTCCCAAACTGGCCATTACTGTGGGGCAGTTTCGCCCGTGGTTTGGTATTGAGGAAACCTATCCCATCGACATTATCAAATCTTTAGACTGGTCAAATCAGTATCTCGAATTCGGCAAACTGGGCTGGGCCAGTTTTCAAATAGGTGTCGCTGCAACGGGGGAGACCAATCTCGGTGAGGTTCCTTTTAGTTATTCTTTGTCTATCGTGAATGGAAATGGAAAGAATCAGGTGGTTGATATGGATAACGGTAAACAGTATGCTACTAGATTGGTCTTTGGACTTTCGAAGAGGTATGGTTTCAACCTGGGGATTAATGGGGGGATTGGTGAAGTCATGAAGCGGCAAGTACATGCATTTGGAGTCGATTTGACTGGTCATGTGAACTTAGCTAAACGCTGGAATCTGGATATGCAATTAGAGGCAAAACAAGCAATTAATCATAATTTGTATTATTCGTTGAATGAAAATACTCGTAGCTCTAAATTGAGTGATTACTTAGTTCGAGGAATTTATTTTCTTCCAAATTTGAGGTACGAAGTGAATTATTTCAATTTAAGTGCTTTCGAGCTATCTTGTCGTTACGAATACATTGATCCTAATTATAAGCTTCACGCAAATGCACACCAAACATACACGCCAATGTTTGGGTTAGAGTTTTTAAAGAATTATGGGGCAAGGATACAGTTGGGGGTGCAATTGGACCGATATAAAAAGCAAACTGTGAATACTTCTGAGTTCAATAAAAACTTATTTATCGTTCAAGTACAGAGTCGATTCTAACCAATTAAACTACATTTAACATGAAAGAAATCAGTATTAAAAATGTTGCCATTACTATTCTGGTAGCACTCATTTTATGGTTTATCCCAATACCGAAAGGCGTCCGTCCAGAAGCTTGGCATTTATTTGCAATTTTTGCCGCCACTATTCTCGGTATCATTCTAAAAGCTGCGCCCATGGGGACTATGTGTATGATGGCTATTGCGTTTACGGCACTCACTCAAGTCTTGGCTCCTGGAGATGCGGGTAAGTCCATTACTAAAGCTTTGACTGGATTTGGCGACAAAGTTATCTGGCTGATAGGAATCTCTTTTTTTATCGCGCGTGGCTTTATCAAAACTGGTCTGGGCAATAGGATTGCTTTTCTTTTCATTCGTGTTTTTGGAAAGAGTTCGCTGGGACTGGCTTATGGATTGGGTTTAGCAGATGTCTGTCTGGCTCCGGCTATCCCGAGCAATACTGCTCGTGGTGGAGGAATTATCTATCCAATTATGAAATCTATGGCGATTAGTTTTGATTCAGTTCCTGACAAGCCAGAGACACATCGAAAATTAGGATCTTATTTAACTTTAAACAGTTATTACATGAATCTGATCGCATCTTCCATGTTTTTGACAGGCACCGCGAGTAATCCAATGTGTCAAAAATTTGCTGCAAATCTCGGAATAGACATTACTTGGATGTCTTGGGCAGTTGCAGGGTTTGTTCCTGGTATCGTTGCTTTTTTTATTGTACCGCTTGTTCTTTATAAGTTATATCCACCTGAATTAAAAAAAACAGGTGACGCTCCTAGAATGGCTGCACAAAAACTGAAGGAGATGGGCCCAATTTCCAAAAACGAATGGTTAATGCTGCTGGCATTCTTTATTTTATTGGCATTGTGGATTTTTGGTGGCTCCTTTTCAATAGACGCTACAACAACTGCTTTCATAGGATTGACGCTTCTATTGCTAACTTCTGTATTGACTTGGGAGGACGTCAAGGCCGAAAAAGGTGCTTGGGATACAATTGTTTGGTTTGCTGTGTTAGTGATGATGGCTAGTTCTTTAAATGAACTTGGTTTCATTGGCTGGTTTAGTGATTTAATTAAAGTACAGATTGGTGATTTAAGTTGGCAAATTGCTTTTCCTGTCATTATTCTTGTTTATTTCTTTAGTCATTACATTTTTGCTAGTGCTACCGCCCATGTGGCGGCGATGTATGCCGCTTTGCTTGGCGTTGGCATTTCACTAGGTATTCCACCGATGTTACTGGCAATGATGCTCGGATTTCTGGGTTCTATCTATGGTGTCTTAACGCATTACGGACATGGCCCCGCACCTGTGTTCTTTGGAAGTGGTTATGTAGATTTAAAATCCTGGTGGCTGCGGGGAATTGAAATAGGCATTGTATTGTTGGTGATTTATATGGGGGTAGGTGGACTTTGGATGAAAGTTATAGGTTATTATTAAAATTAAGATCTTATTATGTTATCTACTTTAGCTAAAAAGATGCTCATGTGTCTGACGGGATTGTTTTTAGTATTCTTTTTACTGATTCACTTTTTGGGAAACTTGCAGCTCTTCTTGCCTCAGGAACAAGCGCATTTACAATTTAATGCTTACTCGCATTTTCTTTCAGGCAATATCTTGATTAAATTGATTTCTTATTTACTTTATCTAAGCATTATTTTACATGCTTTGGACGGGTTAATGATCACATTACATAATAAAAGGGCTGGAGCAAATTATGTGTCCGATCGCCGTGGGAGGGCGAGCAAGTGGTATTCGCGCAATATGGGAATTCTCGGAACCCTTATACTGATCTTTTTGGTTATCCATTTTCAAAATTTTTGGTATGTGTACAAATTTGGTGCTCCACCACTTGATGATCGGGGCAATAAAGATTTGTACATACTTGTCGTAGAGGTGTTTAAGCAATGGTGGTATGTGGTTATTTACGTATTCTCCATGGCTGCTCTCTGCTATCATCTTATTCATGGGATTCATAGTGCGATTCGAACTTTAGGCGTATTCCACCCCAAATTTGTTAAATGGTTTAAGATCATCGGTATCAGCTATTCTGTCATCATCAGCATTGGTTTTGCATTGATGCCTATTTATATATTTTTTACAGTAAAATAAGGAAGGGAATTCATGGCATTAAATTCAAAAATTCCGGGTGGACCATTGGATCAGAAATGGACGCTCTATAAAAAAACTGCCAAGCTTGTTAATCCTGCGAATCGTAAAAAGCTGGATGTTATCGTTGTGGGTACTGGGCTTGCGGGCAGTTCGATAGCTGCTTCGCTTGGCGAAATGGGCTATCAAGTAAAATCTTTTTGCTTTCAGGATAGTCCAAGAAGGGCGCATTCAGTGGCTGCTCAAGGTGGCGTAAATGCGGCGAAGAATTACAAAAATGATGCGGACAGTGTCTATCGCATGTTTGTTGATACGCTCAAAGGGGGAGATTTTCGGGCCCGTGAGGCCAACGTTTATCGTATGGCCGAGTGTTCGCTCAATTTGATAGACCAGGCGGTAGCCCAGGGCGTTCCCTTTGGCCGTGAATACGGAGGTTATCTGAATAATCGATCTTTTGGAGGTGTTCAGGTAAGCCGTACATTCTATGCAAGAGGTCAAACTGGGCAACAACTTCTTTTGGGCGCTTATCAGGCGCTTATGCGTCAAGTGGGTAAAGGTGCCGTACAGCTTTTCTCTAGGCACGAAATGCTCGATATTGTTGTTATTGATGGGAAGGCCCGGGGTATTATTGTTAGAAATCTCGACACCGGAGAAATACAACGACATGCTGCACACACCGTTATATTGGCCACTGGAGGCTACGGGAAGATTTATTATCTATCTACCTTGGCAATGGGCTGTAACGGCTCTGCAATCTGGCGAGCGCATAAAAAAGGAGCGTTAATGGCCTCGCCGAGCTGGATTCAGATTCATCCCACATCGTTGCCACAGTCTGGCGATTATCAATCTAAATTGACATTAATGTCTGAGTCTTTGCGTAACGATGGAAGGATTTGGGTTCCACTACATAGGGGTGAGACACGGGACGCGAACGCTATCCCCGAAGAAGAAAGGGATTACTATTTGGAACGGCGCTATCCCGCATTTGGCAATCTCGCGCCAAGGGATATTTCATCGCGGGCAGCGAAGGAACGCATCGATGCCGGCTTTGGCATTGGTCCGCTTAAAAATGCCGTTTATCTTGATTTTGCGAAAGCTATTCGAGAACAAGGAAAACAGAAAATACAAGAGAAGTATGGTAACCTATTTGATATGTATGAAAAGATAACCGGATATGATGCTTATAAAGAACCGATGATGATTTCACCTTCCGCACATTTTTCCATGGGAGGATTGTGGGTGGATTATGAACTGATGACAAGTCTAACAGGGTTATTTGCCTTAGGTGAAGCTAATTTTGCAGACCATGGCGCCAATAGACTTGGCGCTAATTCTTTACTTCAAGCTTCTGTGGACGGCTATTTCATTGCACCCTATACGATTGCAAATTATCTGGCAAACGATATCCATACGGGTAAAATTTCTACAGATCATATTGAATTTGTACGTGCAGAGGAACAGGTTAGGAAGCAAATTGATAGATTTTTGAAAATCAAAGGTAGGAAAACTGTTGATTATTTTCATAAAACACTTGGTAAAATACTTTATGATTACTGTGGGCTGTCACGAAATGAAAAGGGCCTTCGCTATGCAATTGGGGAGATTCAAAAGCTCAAACAGGAATTTTATAATGAGGTCATTGTTAGCGGTGTGGCTAGTACATTAAATACTGAATTGGAGAAAGCTGGACGAGTAGCGGATTATTTTGAAATCGGCGAACTGATGTGTTATGATGCGTTGACAAGGAACGAATCCTGTGGGGCACATTTTAGGGAAGAATACCAAACAGCAGATGGTGAAGCATTACGCAATGACGCGGATTACCAATTTATTTCAGCATGGTCTTGGAAGGGAGAAAGTGAACAACCTGAATTAGTCAAAGAGCCCTTGACTTTTGAAGAAATACAGCCGACAGTAAGAAGCTACAAATAAAACGAACAATTATGGATTTATATCTTAAAATATGGCGCCAGAAGGATCGCAATGCCACAGGAAAGTTAGTGACCTACACTTTAAATGACCTTAATCCCCATATGTCATTTTTGGAGATGATGGATACCTTAAATGAGCAGCTCATTACGCAAGGCGATGACCCTATAGAGTTCGATCATGACTGTCGCGAGGGCATCTGTGGTCAGTGTGGATTGATGATCAATGGAATTGCTCATGGACCACTTAAACATACCACCACCTGCCAGCTACATTTACGTTCATTTAACGATAACGATACGATAACTATAGAACCCTTCCGTTCGGCTGCATTTCAGGTAAAAAAAGATCTAAAAGTGGATCGATCAGCATTTGACCGAATTATTTCTTCGGGCGGATTTGTATCCATTAATACTGGGCAAGCTCCAGATGCGACCGTTATTCCTATTGCTCACGAATTAGCGGAATCTGCATTTGACTCTGCTGCCTGTATAGGTTGTGGTGCTTGTGTAGCGACCTGTAAAAATGGTAGTGCTGCTCTTTTTACTGCTGCGAAGATTACGCATATGGCTTTACTTCCACAGGGTAAAGAAGAGCGTAGCTTGCGGGTTTTAAATATGGTAAGTCAAATGGATATGGAGTCTTTCGGTCACTGCTCAAATACGGAAGCCTGTGAGGTAGAGTGTCCTCAAGGTATATCCGTATTGAATATTGCACGTATGAATTTTGAATATAACAAAGCTTTGATTTTTAAGAAGCGGCAATGATCTTCATGAATGGTATTCTATAAAACTGGCACGATTGTTTCTTCAATCGGACTTTAAGTATACAATTTACTTCATAAAAAAAAGATGCATAGTTTATTGCATTGTATTATCGACATAGAGAAAAAGAATTTAAAATATTTTATGGACGAAAGAAGGGTTTTTTATACTAATTTTGGAAAAAGAAAGTCATTAAAGTTATAGCGATTGATATGAAGTGTAGCAGGTTGTTTGCCTTAATTTTCACATGTAGCGTGATGTTAAGTATGACGTCATGTAAAGATTTTTCAAATAAGGTTTTAGGAAAGGGGGATCTGAAAGATACAATTACAGAGCAATTAAAGGTTGAGGAAAAGATACCGCATTTGTTGGACAGATGGGATTCTCTTCAAAAAAATCAGATTCATTTTACGGTTGACAGTCTGCATCCTATTTCCGTAAGACAGCAAAAGCGTGAACTTAAAGATTCCTTGCGTAAAGCTTTTGATAGACACCCTAAACATATTTATTTAACTTTTGATGACGGTCCATTAATTGGTAGTGCTTTTATTGACTCCATTGCGAAGGAGAAAAATATCAAAGTTAGCGTATTCCTTATTGGTAAGCACGCCAATATGAGTAAAGGTAGGAAACGTGATCTTGCGCGATATGAATCAAATCCTCTTGTAGCGTGTTACAATCATAGTTATACACACGCAAATAATCAATATTCTAGATTTTATAATAACCCTCAAAAGGCTTTTGCTGATTTTGAAAAAAATGAAACAGATCTCAACTTGAAGCATAAAATCGTTCGACTTCCAGGAAGGAATATCTGGATCTATGAAAATGTTCGAAAGATCGACCTCAAGAACGGGGCCAGTACGGCGGATTTGCTTCATAAAAATGGATATACGATTTATGGTTGGGATGTGGAGTGGAGACTCAATAGTGTCACTGGAGCACCCATTCAGAGTCAAGAATCGACCTTAAGTCACATTAGGAATTATATGAACAACAAGAGTTCAATGGTACCGAACAATGTCGTTTTCTTGATGCATGATGATATGTTCCAAACGAAAAAGGGACAGCAGGAATTGTCTTTGTTAATTGATGCACTCAAAAGCGAAGGCTACCAATTTGAATTTATGCAAGATTATCCCATTAAGTATTAATTAAGCACGCTGGCATCAAAGGATTACAGCGTGTTTTAAATTGCCTACCTTTCTATTTGCTCTCCTGGAGTTTTTTTTCTTATCTCTTAATAAGTGCTGTTTAATTACTGCGGTATCCAGCAATTTTGGCTATTTTTATTAAATTAATTATAGATGTAATTAGAAGGCATGAAAAGCTGTCTTTTCATTTTATCTGCACTAATATAATTTCGATATTGTAAAGATGTTTTTATTCATGCAATCGCTTGTAAAGTTCTATGTTATAGGGCGGTCAAAACAACCTTAAAAAAACTTTTAAAGTCATTTTACGATCTGTGCGAAAAGGTGGCTTACTTATGAAATTTCAAATAGCTTATTTACAAACGTTTGTGTAAAATATGTTAAATAGTGTAAAAATAACACTTGTATTTTATCATAATTTTTGTAAATTCAAAATGAATATTCAATTATAAACCGCTGTCGTAAGATGCTAAACCGATAAATCTTATCACAGCAAAAAAAATAACTATTATAAATAGAATTTAAACATTAAACAGTTTTTATGATCAACTGCCATTATTTCTCAAATCAATGGAAGAGAGCGTTTTGGACTGGTTCGTTGTGTTCTTTAGTCACATTGAGTCCCCAATTCGTCGACGCTGCAACGTTTGCAAGCTATGGAATTTTCTTTCAACAAGAGTTAAGTGTTACCGGTAAAGTGACCGATGAAGCTGGAATGCCTATTCCAGGAGTGACCATTTCGGTAAGTGGAAGTAACTTAGCGACTAAAACCGACAACGAAGGTAAATACACATTGGATAAAGTGCCAAGTACTGGTACGCTCAATTTTCGAATGGTTGGTAAGCTATCTATGGATGAAGCTATAAAGGGAAGACGTATTGTTGACGTCATTCTACTCAATTCACAATCTAGTTTGGAAGAGGTTATCGTGGTAGGTTACGGAAAGCAAAAAAAGGAGACTGTGACTGGGTCTGTCGCGACAGTTAAAGGGAGTGATCTTGCCAAATCACCCGCATTAAACATCTCAAATGCGTTAACAGGCCGGGTACCTGGTGTCACAGCGACCAATGGGAGTGCTGAGCCCGGTTATGATGGATCTAACATCAAGATCCGCGGGACAAATACGTTAGGGAATAGCAGTCCTTTGGTGGTAATTGACGGTGTTCCGGCGCGTGAAGGCGGAATCGAGCGGCTTAATCCCCGTGATATTGAAAATATATCGGTACTTAAAGATGCTTCCGCAGCAATTTATGGCGCCCGTGCAGCTAACGGCGTTATTCTTGTCACTACGAAAAGAGGAAAAACAGGCAAGCCACAATTTTCCTACACTTTTAATCAGGGATATTCCCAACCTACAGTAATCCCCAAATTGACCACTGCTGCTCAATTTGCTGAAATTAGAAATGAACTTGAGATCTATAACCTATCGGTCGACGAATGGTCTGCAGCATATAGCGCAATAACGGATAAAGGGAGTTATATTAAAAAAGATGGTGGAGTATTAGATGCACCTTTTAAACCCGAGGATATCCAAAAATACCGCGACGGGTCTGATCCTTGGGGCCATCCAAATACAGATTGGTATAAGTCTACCCTAAAAGATTGGTCGCCGCAACAACGCCACAATCTTCAGATCAATGGAGGTACTGAGGATGTCAAATATTTGATGTCCCTGGGCTATCAAAATCAGGATGCATACTACAAGAACTCCGCCACAGGCTATAAACAATATGATTTGCGAATTAATCTCGATGCTAATATAAGTCAATATATAAAAACGCAATTCGGCGTATTAGGGAGACAGGAAAATCGCAATTTTCCAACAAAAACTGCTGGTACAATCTTCAGAATGCTCATGCGCGGAAATCCCACTCAACCTGCAATTTGGCCAAACGGTATGCCAGGGCCAGATATAGAAAACGGTGAAAACCCCGTTGTTATCACTACTAATGCCACAGGATATGATAGGGACAAACGCTATTATTTCCAAACGAATGGACAGGTTGAAATAACTAATCCATGGGTTGATGGTCTGAAGCTAACACTGAATGCATCTGTAGACAAATATGTGAAAAACCAAAAAACGTGGGTGATACCTTGGACATTATATTCGTGGCAGGGTGCATATGAAGCTGATGGGGAAACACCACAACTGGTCCCTGGGCGACGTGGTCCTGCGGATCCGAATCTGAATCAAAGCAATGAAGATCAATTAAACATCTTGCTTGGTGGTATTTTGAGCTTTGACCGGAAATTTGGAAACCATCAAGTGAATGCCATTGCGGGTATCAATAGAGAAACAATTGATAACGATAAATTCAGTGCTTATCGCCGCTACTTTCTTTCCAATGCGATTGATTATCTTTTCGCCGGCGGGGAACAGGAAAAAAATAACGACGGTGCGGCATGGAAGCGCGCTCGTCTAAATTATTTTGGTCGGTTTGGTTATAACTATAAAAGTAAATATATCGCCGAACTCTTGTGGCGTTACGACGGTTCTTACATGTTTCCTGAAAAGGAGCGATTCGGGTTCTTCCCTGGGGCAATGGCTGGATGGGTCGTGTCAGAAGAAAATTTCTGGAAGGAAAATGTACCTGTAATTAATTATTTTAAAATCCGTGCTTCGTACGGCCAGATGGGAAATGATAACATCTATTATGATGATAAATTACAAGAATATCAATATTTTTCCACGTATTCTTTTGGAACGTATATCGTAAATGACAAGTTAGCCAAGTCTCTTTACGAAAGTCGTGTACCAAATGAAATGATTACTTGGGAAGTAGCCAATAATTACAATCTCGGATTTGATTTTCAGTTTCTTCAGGGCAAGTTGAACTTGGAATTTGACATCTTCAAAAACCGGCGTAATTCAATTTTATGGCGCAAAAATGCGTCCATACCGCAGAGTACAGGAATGACGCTCCCAGCCGAGAATATCGGTAAGGTCGATAATAAAGGATGGGAGTTTAATCTCGGTTATCATGGTAAAGTCGGGGAACTTGGTTATACTGTAGGCGTTAACGGTGGGTATGCGAAGAATAAAATTATCTTCTGGGATGAGGCACCAGGAGCGCCAGCATGGCAGCAGAGTACAGGAAAGCCAATAAAAACTGATATCTATTATATCTATGATGGCGTATTCAAAGATTTAAATGATATTGCAAACAATCATTTAGATTATAGCGCCATAACAAAGACTCTACGTCCTGGTGACATGAAGTACAAAGATTACAACGGTGACGGAAAAATCACACCCGATGATAAAGTTAGACGCGATAAAAATAGTGATCCAACATTTCAAGGCGGTTTCAATTTTAGCCTTACCTATAAAGATTTTGACTTATCGGTATTATTTCAGGGGGCTACAGGCGGAGAGATCCGTGTCGGTACAGATGAGTCTGGATCTATTGGAAATTTTGTGGAGGAATTCTACGAAAACCGCTGGAGTATCAGTAACCCGAGCAGTGTATATCCACGTTTAACAGACCGCGGTAATCAATATTATTCCTATAATAACACGTATTGGATGCGAAGTACAGATTACCTCCGACTTAAGAATGTAGAATTAGGATATAATCTATCCTCTAGTATATGCAATAAAATTGGTATAGGCTCATTGCGTTTATTTGCGAATGGAATGAACCTCATTACTTGGAGTAAAATCAAAATGTATGATCCGGAAGCTGTGAATGCATTAGGACAATATTATCCGCAAGCAAGATTAATCAATCTGGGCGCGTTGTTATCGTTTTAATCAACCCGAATTTAAAAGAAAAAGAAGATGAAAAAGATTACAAATATATCACTCATGCTACTTGTATTATCTGCAACATTACACGCTTGTAATGATGATTTTGTAAGTACAAAGCCACTTAGTGAAGTGCCACAGGAGGTGGTGTGGTCAGACGCGGGCTTATCAGAAGCTTTTGTGACTGAAATTTATAATGGATTTGGAGTAGGTGGATTTTATGAACAGCAAATGGCTTCGATGACAGATGAAGCACTATTCACCCATCCAAACCGGGGAATAAATACAGTTACTGAATCGCGCTCGAATCCTGCCGATCAGGGCTATATTATGGAAACTTATGAATATGGGCGCATGTATACACGCATCCGGGCGACTAATATTGCGATTTCTAATTTAACAGAAGCCAAATTTGATAAAACAAAGGCAGATAAACTTTTAGGGGAGGCCTATTTCTTACGTGCTTATTATTATCAGCAGTTGTTACGTTACTATGGCGGAATACCGATCGATAATAAGATCTATACGCTGAACGATAAAGATTACATGGTTCCTAGAAATACCTATGAGGAATGTGTCGATGCCATAGTTAAAGATCTTGACAACGCGGCTCAGCTTTTGAAAGGGGCATCTCAAGTAAAAGGACGGGCGAGCGAAGCTGCTGTACTGGCATTAAAATCAAGAGTTTTGTTGTATGCCGCTAGTGACCTTCACGATGCAAATAAAGCAAAATCAAAATCTACATTATTAGCAGGATATAAAAACCCAGAATACCTAATGTATACCACAGGTAATCAAACAGATCGTTGGACAAAAGCAAAGGCCGCTGCCAAGGCTGTCATTGATCATAGCGAATTTGCCTATAAACTTGATTTAAATCAGCCTGTTTCGGCTGCTGATGGAGCGATTAATTACATGGCTCTTTCCTTAGGAGGGGGGAGTAAAACAGTTGACTTTACGGCGGCTAAAGACATTATTTTGGGGCGATTTTTTATCGATGAAAAAGATGAACGCGGTGGTTGGGTAGGTCGCGACAATGGACCGAATGGCTACCACAATTGGGCTGGAAATACGCCAATACAATTGTTGGTAGATGATTACGAGACGATTGCCGGTGAAAAGTTCGATTGGTCAAATCCAACTATGGCAGCTAATCCTTATCAAAATCGTGATCCGCGTTTGAAGGCAACTCTATTGTATGATGGTGCAGACTGGAAACCTCGAACAGCTGATGTTGCCGCCCGGGATAAGGTAAACCAGATTCAGACAGGGCAATATGAGGTTGTTAATGCACAAGGTCAAAAAACCACACATTTTGGTCTCGACACAAGAAAGAGCCCTATTGAAGATTGGAATGGCTCCCGAACGGGCTATTATATCCGTAAATTTACTGATCCAGATCCTACAATGGAAGACCAAAATACAAGACAACGTATTCCATGGCCGATGTTTCGTTATACGGAAGCGGTATTAAACTACGTCGAGGCATGTCTGGAGTTAGGTGAGGAAGGCGAGGCTAAAATATGGATGAATAAAGTTCGGTTTAGAGCTGGAATGCCTGCAATACCTAGTAGTGAGAGTGGAGCGGCGTTAAAAGCACGCTATCGAAACGAACGTCGTGTAGAGTTAGCTTATGAGGAGCATCGCTTCTTTGACGCAAGACGTTGGATGATAGCTGCAGAAACAATCGGCCGGAAGGCAAATATTATCAATATTACTGGAACTCTTAAGGCAGGCAAAAGTGTGACACAATACAAATACGATCCAAGCAGTTACACCTATAAATATGTTGTATCGGATATTGATCCAGGAATTGAAAACCGAAACTGGGATGACAAGATGTATTTTACATCTTTGCATCGGGACGAGATTAATAGAAATACGAAATTAATTCAAAATCCCGGATATTAATTCAGAAAGGCCTTCATTATAAATGGAGGCCTTTTTAACGTTATTTCTTAGGATGATTCATTTTGGGTAATAATCCGGTCACAATACCAATCAATGGGAGGTAGGCGCAAATGCTAAATACGTGCTCAATGGAGGTACGGTCTGCTAACCACCCCAATAGAGCAGAACCAATTCCCCCCATTCCAAATGCAAAACCGAAAAATAAGCCAGCGATCATGCCCACTTTCCCCGGGATGAGCTCTGTTGCATAAACTAGGATTGCTGAAAAAGCAGAGGAGATTATAAGGCCAATTGATATTGAAAGGATAATTGTCGCTTCAAGACCTGCATGTGGTAAAAGTAGCGTAAACGGTGCGGCACCGAGAATCGAAACCCAGATAATGAGCTTTCGACCGTAACGATCTCCTAATGGTCCGCCTAATATTGTTCCCGCAGCAACCGAGGCGAGAAATACAAAGAGGTAAATTTGAGATTCCTGAACTGAAACATGAAACTTATTGATCAGATAGAAAGTGAAGTAGCTGGTCATCGAGGCCATGTAAAAATATTTGGAAAAAATCAGCACCAATAGAATCCCCAAGGCAAAAATTATCTTTGATTTTGGTAGTTTCGATGTTGGCTGATTTGCCGGTATAACCTCTGTTTTAGGTTTGAGATGAATTTGATACCACTTCCCAACGTAGGTCAATATCACGACTGCAACGATTGCCAATACGCCGAATAAGCCAATGTAATTTTGACCAAAAGGAATTACAATGAGTGCTACAAGGAGGGGCCCAATGGCACCACCTGCGTTTCCACCAACTTGAAAAATGGATTGTGCAAGACCTTTTTTTCCACCTGAAGCTAAATGTGCTACACGTGAAGCTTCAGGATGGAATATAGAAGATCCCATGCCAATGAGACTTACAGACAATAGAATATACAGGAAGTTTGAAGCAAAAGAAATACAAATTAACCCCATCAATGAGAATAACATGCCAATGGCTAAGGATCTAGGTGTGGGATTTTTATCGGTATACAAGCCAACAAATGGCTGCAAGATAGAAGCCGTCAGTTGAAATACCAATGTTATAATACCAATTTGTGTAAAAGTAAGCGCATAATTCGATTTTAGCATCGGATATACCGCGGGAATGACAGATTGAATTAAATCGTTGAGCAGATGTGATGCACTGATGGCAAATAAGATTGGGTACACGGTGCCGGAACTATTCCAAGAACCACGTTGATTTAAGGTTTTAATTTTTAGAGGACTTTTCATCAGGTCATCAGATGTTTGTTGCTAAATTGATAGCGGATTGTTAAATTTGATTTTGAAAATTATTATTAAGTAATTATAGTTGTTTTATAATTCGATTAGCGATGTCGACCGCCCGTTTGACATCCCTATCTTTAATCGCCAACATTAACTCTTCATGTTGTTTTTGAGATGATAGGAAGGGAGTGGTGTCTTTATATATGGACATAAAGAACTTATTGACATGCACCGATAATGTTGTATATAGTGCTGTTAAAATGCCATTTCCGCAAGATTCTGCAATTGCACTATGAAAAGCTATATCAGCTTCGACACAGGCTATCAGATTATTCAACTCTGCATATTTTAGTCTATTCTTTAGCGCCGAAGCCATATCTTTCAGCCCCTTAGTTGTCCTATTCACTGCAGATTTTTCAATAATTCTAATCTCCAATACTTGCCTAACTTCGAAGATATCATCAAAATTTCCTTTTTCAATTTTGGCATCCAAGGCGTGATGTCCTATTGAACTCTTCACAAATGTTCCCAACCCCTGTTGTACAGTTAGATAGCCAGACTGGCACAAGTATTTAACAGCTTCGCGAATTGTTGATCTACCCACAGCAAATTGCTTCATTAATTCAGGTTCCGTGGGAAGTTTTGACTCTACCGGAAAAGTGCCCATTTTGATTTTTTCTTCAATTGCAGTAGCAACTTCCTCTGCTAGCGATTTCCTTATAATAGCATCATTCTTCATATAATCACATCATCTGATGATTGCAAAGTTAGTAGAATTTGTTTTACAATTAGTTCAGAAGTGGAAAAATTTTTGGGACAGGTGAATTGCGCCACTTTTTTCTTAATTTGCATCCATGTCAAATCAAGCTAGTAATTATCAGTTATTTTCTACTGATATTTTGGCACTTTGGAGAAGCCAAAATGTTTCTTATATCAAAGTGGAGGAACTATCTGTTGTTAATGGAGTCACCTTTTTTGAACTTATACCAGATTCGGAACTGTTGGATGGGGGAGGGCTTGACACCCTTTACCCTATAGATTCTGAAGATGTTGAAGATATGATTGTTTTCAACAAGGATATTAAATTTGTCGTTCATGGTATTTACCTGGATGAAGATTAATCAGCTTTTTTTATTCATGATCGGTCAATATTTTTATTGCCGATCATGAAAATTAGGTGATCTGATTGTACAAGACCTAGCTCTTCATATTTAATCTTTCTTCCTGAAGATCCAATAAACGAAGGTGCTTCTTAATAATTTCTTCGTCTAGTAAAAGCTCCTCACGATTTTTATTGATAAGCCACATGCGTTGCGTTTCAAGAATGTCAATATATATTTTGCGATATTCTGCATAATTAATGATAATTTCAGAGCTCCGCAATTGATTTTCATACTTATCCAACTGATCCTTTAAGGTCGGAAAATTTTCAATTTTGTCGGCGTAGTCATTTCGAATTTTATCGACAGCAACTTGAGCTAGCCTATTCTGAATTTCATAATCGATTTCCTTCTCGCTTCGGACAAAATCTCTATCTACTAATTTGATTGTTCTTAATATAAAAGGAAGTGTTAATCCTTGAACGACTAAGGTTAAAAGAATGACGACAAATGTGATAAAAAGAATAAGGTTTCTTTGTGGAAAAGGGGTACCATCCGCCAGTGTTAAGGGAATAGACAGAGCTGCCGCCAGAGAAACTACACCACGCATTCCGGTCCAACCAATAATCATTGGAGTTTGCCAACCTGGTGATTGGGCATCGGCGACTGTTATGAAATGTTTCATTACTAAAGTGGTGATTACCGCAGCATATCCAGCGAAAATTCTGACGAGAATAAGGACTATTGTTACGGCTACACCGTAGCCAATCGCGGTAGAAATATTGGTGTCTTCCAATCCCGAAACAATTTCAGGTAAATCTAATCCGATAAGCATAAAGACAATACCATTCAATAAAAAGCAGAAGCTTTCCCATACTGTTACAGTGCGGATTCGGGATGCGCTACTCAAAAAGTCGTGGCTGCGATAGGATAAAAATAATCCGCCACTTACCACTGCCAAAACGCCGGAAGCGTGAAGTTGTTCTGCGATCAAATACATGGAGAAAGGCGCTATGAAAGTTAGCAATAAGTCTGTATTTGAATCGGTGGGCAAAAGTTTGTGCATTTTAAGGAAAACATATGCGATTGCAAGCCCTATTGCTACACCGCCAACGCACATCCAAATAAAGCTTCCGGCAGCTTGGTACAATACAAATTGTCCTGTAGCTGCGGCGATCATTGCGAATCTGAAGATTATTAATGAGGAAGCATCGTTCAATAAACTTTCACCTTCCAGAATGGAAGCCAATCTTTTGGGTACTTTTACGAATTTTAAAATTGCACCAGCACTAACCGCGTCAGGCGGTGAAACTATTCCTCCCAATAAAAATCCAAGTGCTAAGGAGAATCCTGGGATAAAATAGTTAGCAAATACGGCAACCGATAAGGCTGTAAAAAAGACCACAACGAAGGCAAAGCTAAATATAATCCTACGCCATCGCCACAGTTCTTTCCATGACGTTGACCAAGCAGCCTCGTACAAAAGTGGAGGTAAAAAAATAATAAATATTAATTCGGGCTCTATTTTTATAGTAGGAACTCCTGGTATAAAACTAATTACAAGTCCGGCTAATACAAGTAAAACGGGGTAGGCAACCTGAATTTTTCTCGCCAGTAAGATCAGCATCGTGATCAATAGGAGCACAAATAGATAGAATTCAAAATTTTCTAACATATATAAACTTTAGGTATATAAATATAAATCAAATTTCCAAAATTCTTTCAAAAAAGAGGGCTGATCTGCTTATTGAAAATTGGAAGAAATATTTCTTGAAGACTGTCGCATCTTTTCCTATTTTTGTTAGAAACAGAAAAAAGATGGAGAACGAAGTGATCGGTTTGAAACGAGTCGCAACACTATGTATCTTGAGAAATAAAGATAAATTCCTATTATTAAGACGCTTAAAAGAACCCAACAAGGATATGTACGTTCCTGTTGGTGGAAAAATAGACCCCTTTGAAAATCCTGATGCGGCTGTTGAGCGAGAGGTAATCGAAGAAACAGGTATCCATATAACTTCAAAACAGTTTCGTGGTATTTTGACAGAAACTTCTCCAGTTAATTACAATTGGATCAGTTACGTATATGTATCAGACATCGAATTTGTCGATGTACCGTATTGTAATGAAGGAGATTTAGAATGGGTTTCAGCAGCGGATTTATCCGCTATTCCGACGCCAATAACCGATCTCTATATCTATGATTATGTGGCAAAGAAAAAGCATTTCGCTCTTAATGCTACCTATGACTCAGCCGTAAACTTGACGGGACTATGGGAGCAGTATAGCAATACTAAGCTTATTTAGAATGTTTTAATTGAATAAGAAAAATGACTGTTAATAAAGACGCGATTAAAATCATTGCCTTTGATGCTGATGATACATTATGGGTAAATGAACCCTATTTTCAAAAAGCAGAACATGATTTCTGCGCACTGTTAGAGAACTATCTTCCGCAGCATGCAATTTCGCAGGAACTATTTAAGACGGAAATGAACAACCTGTCGCTTTACGGATATGGCGTAAAAGGTTTTATTCTTTGTATGATAGAAACTGCCAGCCGTATTTCTGCTGGCCAACTGCCTTTGAGCATAGTAAACAAAATTATAGAAATTGGACAGTGTTTATTAAAAATGCCGATTGAATTATTGGATGGCATAGAGGATACGTTGGTACAACTTAGTGCACATTACAAATTGATTGTAGCGACAAAGGGCGATCTGTTGGATCAGGAAAGAAAGTTGAAGAATTCGCCTCTTCAAAAATATTTTCATCATGTTGAGATTATGAGTAACAAAAAAAGTGAGGATTATACGAAATTATTAAGCAAAATTGAATGTCCGGCCGAGAATTTCATGATGATAGGAAATTCAATAAATTCCGATATTCTACCCGTTTTGGAAATTGGCGGACAGGCAATACATATTCCGTATCACGTAACGTGGTCCCATGAACAAGCAAGCGATGAAATAAAGCCGAGTAGTTTTCTACAGATAGACAGTTTAGATCAATTGCTACCAATCTTGCTTTAGTTAAAGATATAGATCTCGTTAAGCGTTTGTTGTAAAATCACTTTTTTTAACTTGAAGGACCCAACTAATATCGCCATTCAATAGTTAAATTTCCGTTTGTAGATTGGTCGTTTTAATAACATTAAAACAATGAAGATACTTCATTGTTATTAGAAAACATTATTAACCGGTCACATGGAAACAATTAGAAACGTAATCATTTTCCTTTTTTTCTTAATTTTTTTAGGCTGTAAGAGTAATCAGCAAAAAGGAGATGTTGTATATTTCGGCGGAAATATTGTTACGATGGAAGAGGATTTTCCGGAAGCAGAAGCTCTAGTATTAAAGGAAAGTAAAATCATTTTTGTTGGAAGCCAAAAGGAAGCGTATAACTACATAAAAGACAATACAAAGCGAATTGATTTAAAGGGTAAAACCCTACTTCCTGGTTTTATTGATGCTCATGGGCATATCACTTCAAGAGCCGGGATGGAACAAGCAATAGATCTTTCTCCAAGCCCTTATGGAACCGTAAATTCCATGCCGGATCTTCAAAAGACATTAAAAATGGTAATAGATCGGATGAAACCCGGATCTGTTGCGCCAATATTGGGAAACGGCTATGACGATGCTATTATGCATGAACATCGTCATCCTACCCGTCAGGAACTAGATGCGGTTAGCACTACACATCCTATTATTGTCATCCATTCTTCTGGTCATGCGAGTGTTGTTAATAGCGCTATGCTAACCTTGCTAAATATTACAGAAAACGTCAAGGATCCAGAGGGAGGGCATTACGGGCGAAGTTCCGATAATCGCTTAAATGGTAAGTTGGAAGAAAATGCCTCCTTTGCGGCATTAATAAAGCTGACAGCCTTGTTGCCCAAGCCCAGAGAGGCTAAAGACGAACTATCTCAATCGCTTAAAGATTTTGTTAAAGCGCAAGACGAGTGGCTTAGTTATGGTCAGACAACGATCTGCGACGGGCGTTCGATGGGAGGGAATATTGAACTCTTAAAAGAAGCCGCTTCAAAAAATCTTCTTAAGGCAGACGTGATCTATTTTCCAGATTTCGAAGCCAACAAGTCAGATTGGAATTCCTTTAAATCTAATTATATGATATACGAAAAGCGTTTGAAATTTGGCGGTTTTAAATTTTCAAACGATGGTTCTCCGCAGGGAAAAACAGCGTGGTTAACAGCACCCTATCTCGTTCCTCCACAAGGCCAGTCGACAGATTATAAAGGCTTTCCAATATTTTCGGACGAAGCTCTATACAATGATCTGAAAACAATATTTTCACACGATATTACGGCGCAACTCCACGTCAATGGTGATGCGGCTATTGATCAGGCGATTCGGGTGATCGAAAAACTGAAAAATAAAGGGGTTTACAAGCCCGAACTCATAGCGACGTTAATACACGTGCAAAACAGCAGACCTGATCATATCACTAAGATAAAAAAAATTGGCGTTATACCGTCTTATTTTTCATCCCATGTATATTTGTGGGGCGACTGGCATTATCAAAGTGTTTTTGGCCCAAAACGTGCCTCTTTTATAAGTCCCGCGCAATCAGCAAAAACTGCTGGAATACTTTTTACTATCCATCATGATAGTCCTGTAACACCACCTGATTTAATGACTGGGGTGTACGCCGCTGTCAACCGTATAACGCGGAGCGGAATGGTATTAGGGCCAGGAGAACGTATTAGCGTATGGGATGCGTTAAAAGCAATTACGATAAATGCGGCGTATCAATACCAAGAGGAAAAAAGTAAAGGGTCTCTGAAGGTAGGGAAGTTAGCCGACCTGGTTATTTTGAATCAGAATCCGTTAACAATAGATCCTCTAAAATTAAGAGATATCATCGTTGTAGAAACGATCAAAGAAGGCAAGTCAGTTTTTAAGCGAGATTTAGAGAACCCTTTTAATTCTCTTTAACGTAATCCTCCTAGTGATGCCTTTTACCTCTTTGGTGGTAGGGCACATGTTTAGCGAGGTTTTGTGCAACCTCATTACTGTTGGAAGATATGGATGAATTAGCATACTGCAACGAAACAATATCTGCAGCATCTATGTCTGGAAGGTTTTTGATTTGATTGTGCCATTTAGGTGGATAGGATAGATTGCTCTTTTCGTGTTGATGGTCTTTCTCCGTATTGATATTTACAAATCGTTTTTTCCAACGGCTGTAAATAAATGCAGCAACACCAGCTGCTGCTGTGATCATTAATCCAATTCGTGTATTCATTGCTCTGATTTTTTTATTAGTTGAACAGTTCCTCAGTTCAAATTGTTCAAAAAACTTTAAATTGATGTTACCAGAGATGACACATCTAGATCGACATGATCCCCTCTTAAACCATACAAATGAGTCAATGTAGGAGGTATACGCCTGAAATCGTACAGCAGATTTGCTGGATTTGCTCAATTTTTGTATCATTGGGAAGATCATAACCAATGCAGCAACTTAAGTCTTTTTTATACGCGTATCTCAACCTTTTTCTTCTCCTTTTCATAGGTCATTTTTCGGCTTGGAGCCAGGTCAATACTTATGCGTTTAAAACCTTAACTTCTGACCAAGGCTTGGTTCATAATCACGTCAACTGTGCCTTTAGAGATAAGAACAATTACCTGTGGTTTGGTACCGAGTCTGGACTGAGCCGATTTGACGGGGTACAATTCACAAATTTTCGATATTCTGCCAGTAAGCATACAGGCTTGAGCGGAAATGTGATTACAGCGATCTTTGAGGGGCCGGAAGGCAATGTGTGGATCCGTACCAACAACGGAATGGATGTGTATGATCAGCGCTTGGGCATAATCTGCCAGGACCTTGATTCCATACTGAGGAGCTTAAAGTTGCCCGTTAAAGACGTATACACGATAAGGCCGCTGGATGGGCAGACCTTTGCACTATTGTATAACGATCGTTCGCTGGTCTTGTACGACGCCCCGACCAAAACCTACCGCAATGTGCCACAGTTGACCAAGAATAGCCGAATTGCTGATGTGATAGTGGGGAAGGACCAGAAGATCTGGGTAATATACGAAAATGGCCTGCTGGCCTACATCGATACAAAGTCACTGCAAAGTATCAAAACCAGTTTATTGCCGCTCATTAATAAAACGGTAAATTATAATCTATTTGCCGATCAAGAGGGCGTCATATGGATATTCTCAAAGGATATTCCAATCGGCGTATACTGGCTTGACCCGAAAGACGGGGTAATTCGGCATATTCAAAAAGAACTGTCCAATCCCTTTGTAGGCAATATCGTGCAAGATGATCAAGGGCATCTTTGGCTAGGAACTGATCATGGTGGGATCAATGTTTATGATAAAAAAACAAAAAGTGTACAGATCCTCGCTAACGATAAATATGATTTACGGAGCCTACCTTACAATAGCATAACGGCTTTATATCGGGATAAGTCAGGTATCATATGGGCGGGAACCTATAAAGGTGGCATCAGTTATTATCATCCCAAGCTGTTGTTATTCTCTTTAATCAGGAACTATCCAGGGCTTCCTAAATCGCTTCCCTTTGACGATGTCAATAAGTTTGTACAGGATCGAAAGGGTAATCTATGGATCGGGACAAACGGTGGGGGATTGCTCTATTATAATAGTAGTCAGAAAACATTCACGCAATACCTGCATGATCCTCAGGATCCCAACAGTTTGAGCTCCAACGTGATTGTTTCCTTATTGCTGGATACGGAAGATAAGCTGTGGATCGGAACTTATCGAGGTGGTATGTGTCGATTCGACGGCAAAAGTTTTAAGGTTTTTCGCCGTGATTCGGCACCTGGAAAGTTGAACGACGATAGTGTATGGGAGATCTACGAGGATAGTCAACATCGATTTTGGATAGGAACCCTAAGTGCTGGCTTGTACCTGTTTGATAAAAAGACAGAACAGTTTTCGAGAGCGTATACTCGGCAGGGACAAACCATTAACAGCAATTATATCTCTGTCTTGTTTGAAGATTCAAAAAAACGGCTCTGGATCGGCACAGCGACAGGTTTGGCATTGTTGGCTCCCGACGACAAGATTAGCTATATGAATACATCCAGTTCGCCCATGAAACTTATGAATGATCTGATTTATGATATTAAAGAGGACAAAACTGGTCGTATTTGGGTAGCAACACAAGAGGGCTTGCATGTAATCGACGGTACAAAAGTAAGCTATCTCACACAGCAGGATGGACTCAGCGACGATGCGATCCTGGCGCTCTTGGTCGACAATCAAGGGGGAATCTGGGCTTCAACAAACAAAGGACTGTCGGCGATTGTCGGCAAAGGGCAGGCCGAGAAGTTCATCATCCGCAATTTTACACGGGAATCAGGCCTTCAGGGGAATGTATTCAATGAAAACGCCGCTTTAAAAATGCGGGACGGAAGACTTGTCTTTGGTGGGCCAAAGGGATTCAATTTTATCGACCCTAAGAAAATTAGCAGCGAAAGTGAACTGGTCTTACCGCTTTTGTCCAATCTTTATTTATTTAACAAGCGGATAGCCGTAGGTGAGGAATTTTCGGGCCGGGTCATTTACGATCAAGCCCTGAATAATCTTAAAGAACTGAGTCTTCCTTACAACCTCAATGCCATTTCGCTGGAGTTCTCTACCTTTGACTACCTGCAACAGCATAATGGACTCTACCAATATCAGCTTGCTGGTCTAAGTGATGAATGGTTTGATTTTGAACCGGCAACCATGCGCGCCAATTTCACCAATCTAGACACCCGAAGCTACAATTTGTATATTCGGCACGCCATCGATTCGAATAGTTGGTCTGAGGGCGTGCTGCTCCTAACAATCGATATACAGCCACCTTTTTGGCGTTCGGCTTGGGCCTTTCTTTTCTATGCCAGCCTGGTACTGATCGTCCTATGGGCTTATTTTTATTTGACAAAACTACGTGTCAAGACGCGCAATCAACTCTACCTCGCCCAGGAACAGGCTGCACAGGCAAAGGAACTGGATGCGTTGAAAACACGTTTCTTTACCAATATAAGTCATGAATTCAGAACTCCGATCAGTTTGATTCTAACTCCAGCGCAGCAGCTGCTGGATGAAGAGCAGCATCCAGAAAAAAAAGCCGACTTAAACTTAATCAAGAAGAATGCAGACCGTCTGCTTAAATTGGTCAACCAGCTGCTGGACTTTAGAAAATTGGAGAAAAGTGAGCTTGAGCTGAACGAAGCGTATGGGGACCTCACGGGATTTATCCGCGAAATGCTTGATGCCTTTGCCGGGATAGCGCAAAGCAATCAGATCTCGCTGCAGGTCAATATCGCTCCAGACACCTATCTGTCCTGGTTTGACAAAAACAAATTGGAAAGCATTATTTTCAATCTGATGTCAAATGCGATCAAGTTTAGCCCGGTATCCGGCATTGTGGCATTCAATGCCGAAGTCACTGAACACGAAACAGGAAAGATGCTGCGTATTGAAGTTCAAAATCAGGGTACAGCGATTCCCGAAAACCTACAAGCCCGCGTATTTGAACGTTACATGCAACTGGATGTGCCCAATGGAAAACTGAATCAGGGTACGGGAATCGGGCTTTCTATTGTTAAAGACTATGTCGAATTCTTGGGCGGAACTATCGCGCTAAGCAGCAATGTGCACTGGACGATTTTTAAAGTTCAGCTACCCATACATAAGGCCGAAGCGAGTGTCGATCCTGTCGAAAGCAATAAGCAGGATAAACCCGCTATTTTATTGGTCGAAGATGATATCGACTTCCTCCATTACCTGGAGCGGAGCCTGAGTTCAGCCTACCTAATCCACGCTGTGCAAAGCATCAATGATGCAAAATTGATCCTAAGCAAGCAACAGGTCAATCTGATCATCACCGATCTCAGCCTCCCTGGAGAAAGCGGACTGGAATTTTGTCGGTTTATAAAGGCCCAGGCCAAGCTGGTCCATATCCCTGTGCTGATTGTAACGGCAGTAGTCAATCAGAAAATTGAACTGGAAGCCTTGGAGTCGGGTGCTACAGATTATATCAACAAGCCTTTTAATATTAACCTGCTGCGTTCAAAATTAGCGCAGATACTCCATCAACAACAGACAATGGTAAAACGGTATAAAAAACAGATTAATGTTAATCTGACGCAGCCCGATATCGCATCTGCTGATGAACAATTTATCCGTGCGCTGGTAATGGAAATTGAACAGGATCTCAGTGACTCTTCGCTTTCTGTCGAACTGCTTGCCAAAAGAATGAACATCACGCGCGTAGGGCTTTATAAAAAGGTGCTTGCCATCACAGGCTATTCACCGATGGAATACATCCGACATATTCGGCTCAAACGTGCCATGCATCTGGTTCAGAACTCGAAATTATCGATGGCTGAAATTGCTTATGAAGTAGGATTCGGAAATCCGAAACAATTCAGCAAATATTTTAAATCTGCATTTGGTAACCTGCCGTCTTTTTATCGAAAAAGCTTGTAAATAAGTGGATTGTCGATAGTGTTTTCCGCCAGTATCCCCGCATAAGTTAACAAAATAACCCCTAAAAGTTAACAAAATATACCCCTTATACAACCGGTTGCATTCTATATTTGATCTGTTCTTTCAATAGGAAAGGACGCGTAATAACCAAGGGAATATAATAACCAATAAATCTTATTTAAATGCGCAACTTAACGTACGCTTTAAGTGGTTTGATGCTCTTCGCAATCGTGCAGCAGGGATTTAGCCAAGCCAATAAAGCTCATTATCAAAAAATGCCTTCCGGTATTAAGGTCAGCTTCAAAAATTCGGAGACCTCCATTGATCAGGATATTTATTTGGATGTCGTAACCGACAAGATTGTGCGTGTTACAGCTGTTCCAGCTGGTGCAGTCTTACCGGAACAAACGAGCTTAGTGATCGTCGATTCACTGCGCCGGCAAGTAAAATCACTCGCGGTAAGCTCGACCGACTCGACGGTAAATGTACAAACGGCCAATATGCAGGCAGTGGTTTCCTTGATGAACGGCAAAGTGGAATTTTTTGACCTTAAGGGGCAATCCATCTTGAAAGAAGCAAAGCGGAATTCAAGTTCTTTTTTAGCTAATAGTTATCAAGGTGATGCAGTTTATCACATTAACCAAGACTTTATTGTCAATGCGGAAGAGGGGATCTATGGACTCGGCCAACATCAGAATGCGGTGATGAATTATAACCGTGGCAAACAGGTTTCGCTGCTGCAGTACAATACAGAAATCGGAATACCCTTTTTACTGTCCACCAACAACTATGGCATTTTATGGCACAATTACTCCATTACAAAAGCGGGCGACGTGAGGCCGTTATTGCCTTTAAATGCTTTTAAGTTGCAGTCAAAAGAAGGAGAACCGGGTTGGCTCACGGCAACCTATGTAAATCGGAACAGGGACGAAGAAGTGTATCTATCCCGACCGGAATCGATTATCGACTATGGCTACCTAACAGATCAGCACAAATTTCCAAAGAGCGTAAAGCTGGCCGAAAGCAAAGTCATCTATGCCGGAAGTTTCTCTTCGGCCTATACTGGCAAACATGTGCTGCATTTTAAATATTCGGGTTATATGAAAGTTTGGATTGATGGCGAGCAGGTCGCCGACCGCTGGCGGCAATCCTGGAATGCGGGTACCTTTGAAATAGAAAGAGACCTGCAGAAAGATAAAACTTACCAGATCCGAATGGAATGGATACCTGATGGGGGCGAATCTTATTTTACCTTAAACTGGCAGAGCCCCATTCCAGAAGCGCGTAAAAACGTATTTTCCTTTAATTCAGAAGCTGGAGATGCCATTGATTATTACTTTGTACAGGGCGCATCAATGGATGAGGTCATTGCAGGTTATCGCCACTTGTCCGGCAAGGCACCGATTATGCCGATTTGGAGCTTTGGATTTTGGCAGAGCAGAGAACGTTACAAGACACAAGCGGAAATTGAGGAGGTCGCGGCTGAATTTCGCAAACGTAAGATTCCGATCGACAATATTGTGCAGGATTGGTCTTACTGGGCTGAAAACGACTGGGGGAGCCAAAAATTTGATGTAAAGCGTTTTCCAGACCCTCTGGCCATGGTGAAGAAGCTGCATGATCAGCACTTTAAGATCATGATTTCGGCCTGGCCCAAAATCAATGAAGAGTCTTCCGTATACCAAGAATTTAAAGCCAACAAATGGATCTATCCGCGAAATATTTATGACGGCCGTAAAGATTGGATAGGAAAGGGCTATACCTCGACATTTTATGATCCTTTCAACAAAGCGGCACGCGATGGGTTCTGGAAATTGTTGGACAACAATCTTTTCAAAATTGGGATCGATGCCTGGTGGATGGATGCGAGTGAGCCAGATATTCACTCCAATATTGATCTGGATGAGCGTAAATCGGTCTTTCAGCCAGCTATAGGATCATCTGTTCGCTACTATAATGCGTTCCCTTTGCAAAATGCCAAGGGTATCTACGAGGGCCAGCGTGAAACAGATCCTAACAAACGGGTGTTTATTCTGACGCGATCCTTTTTTGCAGGGCAGCAGCGCTATGCGGCTGCTGCCTGGAGCGGCGATATTGCTTCGAGATGGCATGACATGAAAGATCAGATTGCCGGGGGCATCAATTTCTCGATGTCCGGTACACCTTATTGGACGATGGATGCAGGTGGCTTTTTGGTTGAAAACAGGTTTCACAAACCTGATGCGGCGGACTTGGAGGAGTGGCGCGAGCTGAATAGCCGCTGGTACCAATACGGGGCATTCTTGCCTTTATTCAGGGCGCATGGACAATATCCCTACCGCGAGCCGTATAATATCGCTCCTGTGGATCATCCGGCCTATAAAAGCATGATCTATGCGATCAATCTACGGTATAAATTACTGGCCTATAATTATAGTCTTGCCGCAAAGACTTTTTTTGATGACTATTCGATGATACGTGGACTTGCCATGGATTTCCCTGAGGACAAAGATGGATTCGACCGCAATGACCAATATCTTTGGGGCCCATCCTTGCTCATCAATCCAGTCACAGAAAAAGGAGCGACCTCACGAAAGATACACTTCCCGAAAGGAGCCAGCTGGTATGATCTATACAGTGGCAAGATGGTAACAGGTGGGCAGGATCTGCTTATTGCAGCACCATACGAACGTATCCCTGTTTATGTCAGAGCCGGAGCAATATTGCCCATTGGACCGGTCATGCAATATACAGCCGAGAAAAAGCCGGAAGTATTGGATCTTTATATCTATGCCGGAGCAGACGGTCAGTTTTCACTTTATGAAGACGAAGGCAGCAATTATAATTATGAAAAAGGGAAATATAGCCGCATTGATTTCAGCTATGACAATTCTGCACAAACACTGTCTTTGGCCAGCCGTCAGGGGGATTTCGACGGCATGCTGACCAAAAGAAAGTTCAATATCATTTTTGTCAGCGACAGCAACGCCGTTGGACTGGATGTATCACCAGCAAAACCAATAGAGGTAACCTATTCAGGTAAAGCTTTGCAGATCAAATTAAAATAATAAAAAACCAATTTATAAATCAAGACATATGATAAGCAAACAATTGTTGAGCAGGGGCATGGCCGTCGTGGTCATGACCAGTGTGACCTCTTTGGTCTGGGCACAATCCTTCACGGGATCGGTTGTTTCGGCTGATTCAGGACTGCCGATCGGGGGAGCGAGTATCAAAGTAAAGAATCAGAAGATTTCAACAAGCAGTGATGAATCGGGCAAGTTTGCACTGAAGGCCAGCACAGGGACAGTATTGATCGTTACCTACGTAGGGTACAAAACCGAAGAAATTACAGTGACTGGCCCCAATATGGTGATCCGCCTGCAGCCGCAAGCTTCCGATCTTGAAGAAGTGGTGGTTATCGGCTACGGTGTACAAAAGAAAAAATTGAATACAGGAGCCAACTTGAAGGTAGAGGGTGAAGAACTGCAGAAACGTAATCAATTAAACCCGCTGCAGTCGCTTCAGGGGCAAGCACCGGGTGTATCCATTACATCAACTTCCGGTCAGCCGGGAGCAGATATGAAGGTCGTCGTCCGCGGACTGGGAACAATTGGCAATTCGGGCCCTTTATACGTCATCGACGGCGTCCCAGGGGGGGATATTTCGGTCTTGAATGCGGCCGATATTCAATCTATCGATGTACTGAAAGACGCCGCCTCGGCAGCCATCTATGGTTCGCAGGCTGCAAATGGGGTTATCCTGGTTACCACTAAAATGGGGGCTGCCGGAAAAAATGTGTTGTCGTTTGATGGCTATACGGGTATTCAGAACGTTTCGCGTAAAGCAAAATTGCTGGATGCAGATCAGTACAAGCTGATCATGAATGAGCAATCACTGAATTCGGGAGCCGCGGTGATTGATTTTAACAGCATGGATGGTCTGGCCAATACCAATTGGATGGATTACATGTTTAAGGATAATGCAAAAATGGACAATTACAATGTTGCCCTGACTGGCGGCAATGAAAAATCCACCTACGCCTTATCGATGAACTATATTGGTCAGGAGGGGATTGTCGGTGGTAAAGATGTTTCCAACTATCAGCGTTATGGTTTCCGTACGAACTCGGAACATAAACTCTTCGATAACTTTGTGAAAATAGGTCAGCACCTTAACTTTAACTACATCAAAAATCGGGGCATCGGTGTAGGCAACCAGTACAATAATACCTTACGCGGTGCTTTTGCGACTTCGCCCTTGTCACCGGTGTACTCGGACAATGGCTTGTACGGAAGTCCTTTCAATGATACCTCCAATTCACCTTGGTACAATGGGGACAGCAATCCATATGGGGTGATGATGACCAATTCGAATAACGCCAATGATGGCCAAAAATTACTGGCGGATGTATTTGCGGAGATCGAGCCGATCAAAGGCTTGAAGGTCCGGTCATTGCTGGGATTCAACTATTATGCTTCAGAATACAGAAGTTTTACGCCCTTATACCGCTTCTCCATCTACACCTACAACCAAGATCATACAACAACCTCACAGAACATGAGCAAAGGTCATACGCTGACCTGGACAAATACGGCTTCCTATGACTTTGATATCCATACGGATCATCGTTTTTCGGCGATGGTCGGTATGGAATCGCTACGTTACCAGGGAACTTACCTTTCGGGGTCCAACTGGAATCTGCTTTCGCAGTTCAATGATTTTGCACATGCTTACCTGGACAATACTACAGGCCAGGCGCACCTGGATGAAAAAGGTAATGTCGTCGAAACGCGTACGGTGTCTGGAAAGCCAGAGAACATCACCCGTAGGGTCTCGTACTTTGGACGGCTGGGCTATAATTATAAGGAAAAGTACCTGTTGAATGCTACATTGCGTGCAGATGGATCCTCTAAATTTTCGCGCAGCAATCGCTGGGGATATTTTCCTTCGGTATCGGCAGGCTGGGTAATTTCTTCCGAAGAGTTTTTTAAAGAACATTTAGCGGCTGTAAACTTCTTTAAACTCCGTGCTTCATGGGGGCAAGTGGGTAATCAGGATATCGCTGATTTTCAATATGCGGCACCCATCAGTACCTCAACAGGAATTACATCGTCCAACCCCGGAGCACATTATGTCTTTGGAACGAGTAACAATAATATCGCCGGGGCTTATCCGAGCCGTTTATCCAATCCGAATCTGACCTGGGAAACTTCCGAACAGACCAATATTGGATTTGACGCCAAATTTGCGAACAGCCGCCTGGATGTTGTTGCCGATTTTTATGTCAAAAAGACCAAGAACTGGCTGGTTACAGCGCCTGTTTTGGCGACAACCGGAACGTTGCCCCCTTTTATCAATGGCGGTGACGTGAAGAATACAGGGGTGGAATTGGGCCTAAATTGGGCGGATAAGATCAATGAAGTCAAGTATCGTCTTGGGGTAAATGGTGCCTATAACAAAAATAAGGTGGGACAGATTCCGACTGAAGATGGCATTATCCACGGACAGACAGCCATGTTATACGATAATTCGGAAGAATTTTATCGTGCTGCAAACGGCCTGCCCATTGGTTACTTCTGGGGGTATAAAACAGACGGCCTATTCCAGAACCAAGCCGAGATCGACGCCTGGAAAACAGCCGGGAAAGGTATCCTTCAAGCGGATGTGAAACCGGGCGATGTGAAATATGTAGATCAGAATAACGATGGTATTATCAATGCCTCGGATAAAACAAATCTGGGTGTAGGCATGCCTAGTTTCACCTATGGATTTAATATTGGACTGGATTATAAAGGATTTGATTTTTCGGTCAATGCCTACGGTTCCCTGGGCAACAAAATTGTACAGTCTTACCGCAATCATGCCAATAAACAAGCAAACTATACCACGCGAATATTAGACCGATGGACCGGAGAGGGGACTTCCAGTACAATTCCCCGTGTTACGGAAACGAATGTCAATTGGCAGTTTTCAGATCTTTATATTCAGGATGGAGACTTTCTTCGGATCAGCAATGTGACCTTAGGTTATGATCTATCGAAGCTGATCAAATGGAAGTATGCTAATCAGATCCGCTTCTACGTTCAAGGACAAAACCTGTTCACGTTCACCAAATATGATGGGATGGATCCCGAGATCGGTTATGGAACCGATGGTTGGGTGTCGGGTATCGACCTTGGTTACTATCCAAGACCAAGGACGGTATTATTTGGCCTAAATGTTAAATTCTAAACACAAGAAATCATGAAAAAAACGAGCTATATCTATCATTCCATGTTATTTGGGTCCTTAATCTTAGGATCATGTTCATCCAGTTTTTTGGATGTCGAACCGATGACAAGCGTTTTGGAAAGCAATTTTTATAAAACCATAGCCGATGCTGACATGGCTTTGGTCGGCTGTTATGATGGTTATCAACGCACAACCTCCAATGGGAGCCAATCTTTCTATCTGACAGCAGAGGTGGCCGCCGACAATTGTTTTGGCGGAACAGGTACAACAGACGGTCGATCATTTCAGGCAATAGACCGTTTTGATATTGCGCAGTCCCAATCGGACAATAATATCTTTGATGGTACCTGGTCTGATTACTATGCGGGAATTTTTCGCTGCAATACACTCTTGGGAAAATTGGATGGCACTGATTTTTCAGGCAACACAACAGCGCGGGCACGTATTGAAGGGGAAACGAAGTTCCTACGAGCGACCATGTACTTTGATCTCGTCCGTCTATTCGAAAACATACCTTTGCTAACGAGCCCGACCAATGAGAATATTCCACAGTCGGATCCCAAAGCGATTTATCAACTGATTGTTTCAGACCTTAAATTTGCGGCTTCCAATATCCCAGCCACAGCTTACCCCAAGTCAGCTGCGGCAACCAATGATGGTCGGGCTACTCCATTTGCAGCAAAAGCGCTATTAGCCCGTGTTTATCTATTTTATTCAGGTTATTATGGTGGCGAGGATATCGGTGTCTCCAAAGCCGAAGCCCTGGCGGGACTGGAAGAGGTTATCGGTAGCGGCCAGTTTGCGTTGGTGGCTGATTTCAAAAATCTGTGGCCAGCAGCGAGTTATATCCCCAATGCAAGCAATAATACACTAGATATCTCCAAATATGCCGGCAAGGGAAATGCAGAGGTTGTATTTGCACAGAAATTCAACAATACATCGAACTACAACGGTTATGTTGATGGCAACCGCTGGGTCGTCTTTCTGGGCTTGCGCGGAAAAAATTGGTCGCCCTATGGCCAAGGATGGGGGGCATGTACGGTAAGCAAAAAGTTTTTCAATGAGTTTGACAACATGGATACGCGCAAAACCGCCTCAATTATTGATATCGATGGCGAGAACATCACTGGATTTGACCTCAAAGACCAGCGTGAGTATACAGGTTACACCATAAAAAAATACGCCCCCACGGCATTGCCGGATGGGACCACCAATACAGGTGGGGATAAGGATATGCAACTGTCCCAAGACCAGGATTACTTTGTCATCCGCTATGCTGATGTCTTGCTTATGGCGGCAGAACTCGGTTCCGCAAACGCGCAGAAATACTTTGATGAGGTAAGAAAAAGAGCTTATAAGACCAATTTTGTGTCGCTAGCAGTTTCAAAAAACAATATTCTGAAAGAAAGAAAATTTGAATTTGCTTTTGAAGGTATCCGCTATTGGGATGTATTGCGGCAGGGGCTGAATAATGCCGCCGCAACACTAGAAACAACAGAGGATGTGCTAAGTGGATCTGTACCCGAGAAGGTCATCGTGACTAAAGAGCGTTTTTTGACAACGAAAGGATTTATGCAAATACCCAATAAGCAGATTACCTTATCCAATGGCGTACTGAAACAAAATGCTGGATGGAACTAAACACAAGTATACGAGGACTCACTATTAGTTGAATTATAAATAGACAAACATGAAAAAGATATTCACCTATGCCATCTGCTTTTTTGCGGCGATGGTACTCTTTGGAGCCTGTTCTCCTGAGAATTATATATTGGGAGACATCGATGTCACATCGGCACAGTTGGACAAGGGAAAGGCCTTTACTGTTGAACATGATGCCAATAATCCCAATATTGTGTATTTAACCAGCTTGATGGATTCAAAATACACCCCATTGTGGGAGCATCCACAGGGGCGGAGTCAAGAGAAAAAGGTAACCCTAAGAATGCCTTTTCCTGGTGAGTACACTGTCAAATTTGGTGTCGAGACGCGTGGTGGCATCGTCTACGGCGAGCCTGTGACATTCAATATCGATCAGATGTATGCCGAGTTTATCAGTGACGAGACTTGGACCTTATTGACAGGGGGGGCGGGAGAAGAGAAAACCTGGTACCTCGATCTGGATGCTGAGGGCATTTCTCGCTACTTTAAAGGTCCAATGTATTTTTACGGCACCGGTGACTGGTGGGGAAGCATCAATAAAACAGCCGCGCCTTTAAACAGCGATAGCTGGAGCTGGGAACCCGATTGGAAAGGCAATAGCTGGCTTATGCCTGCAGGCGATTATGGAAGTATGACTTTTGACCTGAAAGGCGGTGCAAACATCAACGTGAATCATGCCATGCTAGGTAAAGTCCAGAAGGGGACTTTTAACATTGATACCGAAAAGAAAACCATCCGTATGACTGGGGCGTCGCCTTTACATGGAAAGCCACAAGATGGAATCGTCGTCGACTGGGGCGATGTCCGTATTATGTCGCTGACCGAGAATACCATGCAATTAGCCGTATTGCGAGATCCCGTGCTTTCGAATGACGGAGCGGCCATGCTGACCTTTAATTTTATCAGCAAGACCTACAAGGAGAGTTTGGCCGAAGATGCCAAGAATAACAATAAGACCCCATAAATGTATGCTGAAGCAATTAGTTGATACTAGGTATAGCCGGATAATAGGTATACTGATCCTGTTATTTGCGACGGCGGGTTCTTTAAGTGGACAGTCCAGAAAGGTTATTGATTTTAATGGAGGCTGGTGGTTTAAACGGGACAGCAGCCAGCAATATAGCAATGGACGAAAAGGAGAGGGCTGGCGAAAGCTCGATCTACCACATGACTGGAGTATCGAAATGCCATTTAGAGAAAGCAGTCCCGCAGGCAGCGGGGCTGCTTACCTCGATGGTGGCGTAGGCTGGTATCAAAAATCTTTTAAGCTGTCTAGCACCGAGCGGGGCCAGCGGATATTTGTCGCATTTGAAGGTATATACGAAAACAGTGAAGTCTGGATCAACGGGCATTTCTTAGGAAAAAGACCCAATGGTTATATCGGATTTGAATATGAGCTTTCCCCTTATTTATACTGGGATGGTAGAGACAACCTGCTCTCCGTCAAAGTGAATAATAAGAATCAGCCCAACTCGCGTTTCTATTCAGGGTCGGGGATCTATCGGGATGTCAAACTAATCAGCCGGAATCCAGTCAGTATAGGAACGAACAGCACCTTCATAAGGGCTGAGCAGCTCAGCGAAAAACGTGCTGTCGTGGATCTTTCCCTGAAAATTGAGCACAGCCGTAAAGAATCAAAAAAGATAACATTGCTGACAGCGATTCTTTCCGCTCAAGGTGCTGTTATCGCAAGCAAACGTACAACTTTGAATGCTGTCAAAGCAGGTCTACATCCCATCGGTGAGCAGATAGTCGTCGAAAATCCTGTCTTATGGGATATTGAAAAGCCCTATCAATATACAGCAAAAATGCAGCTCATTGTGGATGGTCAGGTGCTGGATGAACAGCATACCAAATTTGGCTTACGCCATTTTAGATTCGATCAGCAGCAGGGCTTTATACTGAATGGAAGACAGCTTAAAATCCGAGGGGTCTGTTTACATAGTGACCTCGGCGCACTAGGCATGGCATTTAATCGGTCTGCAGCATTACGTCAGCTCCGCATAATGAAAGCAATGGGGGTGAATGGGATACGCACATCACACAATCCCTCGGCCCCAGCGTTTTTGGACCTTTGCGATAGCTTGGGTTTCGTCGTGATGAGTGAAACATTCGATGTTTGGAAAGGGCGTAAAAATCCCTATGACTATCATTTATATTGGGACGAATGGTACAAGCGGGACTTTGTTGACCATATCAAAAGGGACCGGAATCATCCGTCGTTGTTTATATGGTGCTTGGGCAATGAAGCGCAGGAGCAGTGGCATTCCAAAGCTGATGGTACAGCTATTCCAATATCGTTGGCCGCAATCGTCGATAGCCTGGATGGCACACGCCCGACCACCATTGCCAATAATGAGCTTTCCAAAGCCAATCCGGTACTCATGAGCACGGCGGTGGATTTAGTTGGCTATAATTACAACCATAACAAATGGGCGAGCTTCCCACAGGATCATCCCGGGAAAAAGTTTATCGTAACGGAAAGCACCTCGGCATTGGAAAGCCGCGGGAAATATGATTTGGTTCCTTACGATTCCATTCGTATGTGGCCCGAGAGATGGGATATCCCTTTTGATGGGGGCAACAGGGACAGGAGCATATCGGCTTACGACAATGTATTCACGCCTTGGGGATCAAGCCATCAGACGAGTTTGCGGCTAATGGAGAAGTACAGCCATATTGCAGGCATGTATGTGTGGACGGGTTTTGATTATCTCGGTGAACCCACACCATACACTTGGCCAGCGCGAAGTTCGTACTTTGGTATTGTGGATCTAGCTGGATTTCCGAAGGATGTCTACTACCTGTATCAAAGTGTGTGGACAGAAAAACCGGTTTTACATGTATTACCACATTGGAACTGGAAAAAAGGCGACCGAGTTGACGTGGTGGTCTATTTTAATCAGGCTGATCGGGTAGAGCTTTATCTAAACGATAGAAAAATAGGAGAACAGTCCGAAGATCCAGATCGGTACGACCTTGTATTTAAAGGAGTGGAATTTGACCCTGGTAAGCTCGAAGCGGTATCGTACCTTGGAAACAAGAAGGTAATCAGCAGGGCAGTACATACTGCGGAGAGAGCATATCGAATCAAACTAATGGCAGAAACTTCGATCGCGAAAAACGGCAGTGATGAACTATTCTTTGTGCAGGCTTTTATTGTTGATCAATATGATACTATTGTTCCGGATGCAGCTGATGAAATAGAATTTATGACAGATTCTGCCAACACAACGGTTATAGTCACTGATAATGGTAATACAGCCGACTTAACTAGTTTTCAATCAACAGCCCGAAGGGCATTCAACGGTAAAGCTTTGGTCATGATAAAAAGCAAAGAAAAAGGTAAAATCATCCTTCGAGCCAAAAGCAAGGGGCTTTTGGCTGATGAAGTAGTGTTGATGAGTGAGTGAATTATAATTCAACTTAACACCAACAACTGCTATTGAAAAAATGTGAATATAATCAACAACTATTAACGCACTGTCTGAATAAATCATACTTTCAGTGCGTTAAATTACGTCCATACAGGTCCTGGAGCGACAGCATTTACACAAATACCTTTATCCTGCTCTAGAAGCATTTGTGCGAGATTCGGCACAGTATGTGGTGTACAGGAGATGCTGTGCGCAAAAAAAAATTTAGGATATATTTTGTCTATTCCTTGTTAATCATTCTATCGATATTCGCTTTAATGTCATCTAGATCAAAAGGTTTTGCTATAAAGCCATTTGCTCCATTTTCATTGGCTATGGTGGCGCCATCAACACTAGCGGAAAGTACTATAATAGGCAAATCCATTATTTTACCGTTTTCGCGAATCAGGCTTATCACCTGATCGCCAGACAACAAAGGCATCCAAAGGTCAAGCAGGAGCAAATCAGGTGAATGCATTTCTATCTGCTCAATTAACAGAGTACTATTGGCGACAGTGAAGACAACATAACCTTCCAATTCTAAATATAGCTCGAGAACTTCAAGTATTCCCTCGTCATCGTCACAAATTATTATTCGTTTAGCTTCCATGTATTTTTTGTTTTTGCATAATAGGTAATGTAAAATTAAAAGTAGCACCCTCATCAACCGCCCTTTCCATCCATAATGTACCTTGATGATTCGTAATGATTTCTTTGGATGTATAGAACACAATAGCTAAGCCTGGGAATTTCTTTTGTGTAGGTTGAACCTGTTGCTTTAGTTGCTTTATATTCGAGTCGTCTTTTGTCATATTAGGGCGATAAACGACCTTATAGCAGGCTATAATAGCATAGTATCTGCAAGGCAATTATACTTTTCAGAAGAATTACAAATCATATGCCTTTAATACCGTTGACCGTATAAATGACGGGTAATTCAAGTAGTTTAACTCCTAAGAACCGTGGTAGGAAACTTTTTTAAATGGATTTAATTTAACAGAATCTGAGCGACATGGATACATGTTTAATTGAGGATACTGGAGTTATTTCATTTAACTCCTTTTGTGCGCATTGGAATACAATATATTGCTGTAGATGCGGTAATAAATAAATCAGTCCTATCTTTTCCCCCAAAACACACGTTCGATGTCCAAGGTTCATTTATCTCAATATGTCCGATCAATTCACCTTTCGGACTATAGATAGAAACACCTCTTCCAGTAAGGTAAATATTTCCTTGGCTGTCTAGGGTAAGTCCGTCAGAACCGTGCTCTATGACCGCTGTCTGACTACTTAATTTACCTTTAGACTGAATGACATATCTATACGTTTTATTCCGTTCAATGTCTGCTACATACAAATATCTTCCATCAGGCGAACCGACTATTCCGTTGGGCTTAGTTAGATCATCAGCCACCACAATTGGCTTCTTTCCTTTTCCGAAAGGAAGGTAGTATACTTTTTGCCCCGCTATCTCGGGTTTCTTTCTATCCCAATAATCACGCTGATAATAGGGATCTGTAAAGTAAATGCCTCCTTTTTCATCCACCCATAGGTCATTGGGACCATTCAATTTTCTTCCATCGACAGCTGATAGCAGGACCGTAACCTTACCATCCATGTTGATTGACCAAATTTCGTTTTTCTCATCCGAACATGAAAGCAGTTGATTCAGATGATTAAAGTAAAGTCCATTTGCACGGCCTGAAGAATCTTTAAACAACGAAAGATCACCATTTGTGCTGTATTTCCAGATTTTGTTATTTGGCTGGTCAGTAAAATAAATATTCCCCTCCCGATCCACAGCAGGACCTTCTGTAAATGTAAACTCCCGAGATATTAATTTCAAGCTGTCTTGATTAAATAACTGCGCTCTTGTGTTTATTCCCCCTACCATGAAAAGGATGAATAAGAACGTATGAGAGTACCTGCAATAACTAACTGAATGTCCCATAGTAAACTTTATTATTTCAAATTATTATTATCAATTAGCGTGCTACCATTAAAGTGAAATGTCCTATTAATATACTTGCTAAAGAATCCATATCTTGATGTGGTCGAATGATCAGATACAATATAGCTTTTATTCTTTAAATTTATCGGTAAAAGTGTCTCTTTAGCAGCGATATGAAAAACCTTTTTGAATAAAGTAGCGATTTTTATTTATATGGTTAAATATAACCATTGACTGAAGTATAACATCGCTGGTAACTTTGGGAGTTGTATAGATGTTCTATTTACTATTTCAAGTGTTAAGATCCAAATTACCAGTGCCAAATATGACTATTCCATTTAGTATTGTTTTGTTAAGTCTTTTTATGATGATTTATCATACGCCTATTACAAACGTAGGAGAGCGGCAAGTTACTTATACTGATCATTCTCGAGAGCGACCTTTGAGATCCCAAATTTGGTATCCAACAACGGATACGAATTTTAAAGATACGCAACAACCATTCGTTTTACCACCGACAGTAAAAGATGCAGAATTTATACAAAAAAAATATCCATTGGTTGTCCTTTCTCATGGGACAGGAGGCAATCGATATAGCTTATCATGGTTGGCGATTGAATTAGCTAAAGACGGATATTTTGTGATAGCTCCGGATCATTGGGGAAATACTCTCGATAATAAAATTCCTGAAAACTTTGTACGTTATTGGGATAGGCCGCTAGATATGAGTTTTCTAATTTCATCATTGCTTGATGATCCCGTTTATAATAGTTACATAGACAGTAGTAAAATAGCAGGAATCGGATTTTCGTTAGGTGGATACACCACATTAGCACTTGCTGGAGTTAAAATAGATTGTGATAAACTCAAGATAAATGCATCGATAGCCAAAAATCGCACCCAATTTGTTGTTCCTGAACTGGGTGATCTTCAAAAACTCATACAAAAAATCCCATGCAACCAAGTGCCAGAAAATTTAAAAGATAGTCGATTTAAAGTCAACATAGCTTTATCTCCAGCTTTGGGACTGGGACTTTCGGAAGAAAAACAAAGCACAAAATCTTCGGTTTTGATCATCGGTGCCGCAGATGATTCCATTGCTCCGCTGGCATCGAATGCGCTTAAATATAGTGAAGTAATAAAAGGCTCGAAATATAGCGTACTTCCAGTTAAAACGGGGCATTATGTTTTTTTAAACGAAGGAAAATCCTTTTTAGTTAATGAAGAACCGACTTTTTACTACGATCATGAAACTATTGACAGAAAATCGGTACATCGTCAAGTGGCTTCAGAAATAAAAAATTTCCTTAGGGCGCATCTGAAGTAATTGACCACTGATTTGTTAATATTAAGCTCAAATGCCTATCAGTGAATTTATTAAGGGTAGAATTTATGTTGAATTTTAAAATATATCAATTGCTTGCAACCTTTTTAATGAGGCGAATTATTTTTTAAATGCAATTTCATCGCATATCATCGGGCTAGCATACCACGGTCTAAAGTATTTAAAAAGTAACATGGTCGTAATTCAATTAGTCAAAAAATAAATTTATTAGTTTCTGTATTAATAAGTTAATTGATACAGGATTGTTACAGATAAAGTTTTTTCTTAATTTTGGCATTTTAGTATTTATAATTTACTCAATTTATGTTTTTCATTTATACGCGTTACGAGTACGTTCTAGGGAGTAAAAATATCTTGGCAACATTAAAAAATGAGGCCATACCGCAGAATTTTAATCTTAGTATCATCACACCTGCAACCAAATTTTTAGGATTCCCAGTTGGTGGAGGTTTAGTAAAAATGTCTCGTTTAGTGAATCAAAACGGACAGGTCATCCACGCTAGAAATTATTCACCTGAAATAAAAGAAGAGGTTAAAAAATTTAAAAAGACGCTTAAAATTCCCTATTATAAACTATGGAAAGGGTACTTGATGATAGCCTCAATAGCAATTGTCGGCTCTATTATTTACAGTATAAAACTAAATTTGGATGGCAAAAAATATCGTAATGAAAAGGATAATCTTGTGAAATCGGCTCGACAATTACACGCAGGGCAACTTTATGGAGCAAGTTTTTTTACTGACGCTGAAGGAAATAATATCGAAGGTTTGCCTGGCGGTTGGATTAAAATTCTAAAGATAGAAGGAGATACAATTTTCGTCCAACGGTCAAAAAAAATGACAGATCGCGCGATGTTTGAAATGAAAGATTTGCAATCAATCAAGCCAACAACAGATGAAGACTGGAATAACCATATCGAAAAGATGAATTATCCACTATTTAAAGAAGCTACCCTCAATAAAGATTTATCAAGAATAGATCTGTCATATATTGGTGCAGACCATGATAAATATTCTGGCGTCATTATGTCTTTTAAGGGTGTTGAGTAGTTACTTTTCTTAAACTAATCATATGGAAAATGGGAGAGAAGTTTACCAAATTCGACGGGGTGGAAAACGAAAATAAGCAGGAAACACAACACCGTATATTATTTCAAAAAAGTGGTCGATTTTTACTTGTGTTGCCTTTTTTAATCCCCTTATTTTTTATCGGAAAAACTTTTGGTTGGTGGCAAAAGGAATTTGTTGCCAGAGGTTATATTATTGGGATTTCATCAAATGGCAAAATCTATGAGCTCGGCAATGGTGGTGTTTTTGCGTTCAGTAAACGTTTCGTTAGGGATAAGAAAGTGTTTTTGAAGGCAGGATCAGGCACGGTATGTTTTATTTCTGCACTAGCGGAGCAACACTATCAACTCAATTCTGAAAAACCGAGCAATCCATTTTTTCAGGGGAGCGTCACCTTTATCAATTACGACAAATCGAAGATTTACTGTCGGGAGGAGAGAAAATACGTTGACGCTAGTTCATACTATACCGTTAATAGTGCGTTTGATCAGAATGGCCAACTTTTGTTGGCTTACAGCACTGACGACGAAGCTCCAAAATCCTTAAGGAAGCCCCAATTTATAAAAACAATCATTAATCAAGGCATGTCTCGGCGCTCGGGAGGAAGTGTAAGTGATGTTGAAGATCCTTATATTGATGTATCAGCGATCTTTGAGCAATTTTTTCATAGAAAATTGAATTATTCGGTTGACGAGGAAAAGAAAATCATACGTTTAATCTTATAATTATCAATGGAGATCTTGTACGTGCACTATGCAAAAAACTAAACTTAGATTTTTTTATAGCCTTTGTAGTTATGGATGATCGCCCACCTTTTTTGGATGTCAAGTTCATGTGCAACACAAGCTTTTTAGCCAACTAGGGTAGGCGCTTTTCCAAATTTTTTCTTAAAGGCAGTGGAAAAATGAGACAGGCTCTCGAAGCCAAGATCTAAATAGATAGTTGTGGGCTTTTTTTTCTTTTTTTCAATTAAATACCATGCTTCGTTTAATCTTTTATCCTGTAGCCACTTTCGTGGCGGCATACCAAAAGCCTTCTGAAAGTCTCTTTTATAACCTGAAAGGCTTCTTCCTGTAAGTTGTGCAAATTTCTCGATGGGAACATTAAAATGAAAATTGTTAAGCATAAATTTTTCAAGGTCTATTTTATAATTTTCCGAAAAATCAAAGAAAAAGTTACGTAGTGCTGGCACTGCAATCAGTATCAATTTGAGTCCCTCTTTGACTTTTAAAAGTCCCATTTCATCAGTCATTTCACGTCCAGAGCTTCGAGCATAGGGTATAATCGATTGAAAATAGCCTGTGAGATATGTATTATTGGGGAGACATAGATTCAGCGGTCCGCTGTATTTACCGCTAACTTCCAATTTTTCCTCCAGCGCAATCTGACGCATTAGATTTTCTTGCAGGGATATAACAATTGTTTCATAATGGCCTTTTGTTTCAGGTGTTTTGGTTAACGTTCCAAGTTGATTTTTATGAATTAGCAATACTTCTCCAGCAGTTATGTTTATATTCTGTTGAGTAGTTTCGAGAAGCATGTGACCTGATACCTGCAATATTAGGGTATGGTGATTCCAAAAGCATGCTTTCTCTTTTCGCTCCGAAGAAAGGTAAGAATAGAATATAACGCCGGGAAGTATTTCTGCTGGACTCTCCATTTATCTTTGTAAGTATGTACTGCCTTTGATTGCACCTATTGCAAATGTACTGTTTAAAAGGCTCATCTCCTGGGGTGTAAATACGATTTTCATAGCAGCAATATTTTCAGGTAGTCTTGATCTGCGGCTCATACTCACCAATGGCATGATATTGTCGCTTTGTTCTTTAACCCATGCGATTGCAAGCTGCGCAGGTGTGACATTTTTAAGATGCGCAATTTCTTTTAATATGTCGACTTTTTCAAGATTATGGATTAGGTTATTGCTCTGAAAACGGGAAAAATGGGTTCGATAGTCATCCATAGGAACTGACGCTTTTAGCTGACCACTTAACAGACCTTCGGCAGTATTAGCGAAGGCCACTACACTAATTCCTAACGCTTCAGCCACCGGCAAAAGATCCTTTTCGATCTGACGGTCGGCCAAAGAATAGGCGATTTCAAGTGCACTGATGGGGTAAACATTATTTGCTCTACGAAGTTGATCAGCGGTAATTTCTGATACGCCGATATGGTGTACTTTACCTTCTTTAATCAGGTCGGCTATTGTACCAATAATGTCTTCTATCGGCACGCTGCCATCCATTCTGCTGGGCTGGTATAGGTCGATGGCTTCAATGCCCAGACGTGTCAATGAATAATTGATAAAGTTTTTAATGGCTACAGGGCGGAGATCCAAGCCGATCCATTGTCCATTATGGAAGATCGCGCCAAATTTGACACTGATGAAAGCATCATCCCTTCTTTCTCTAATTGCTTTACCAATAAGCATCTCGTTGTGCCCTGCGCCATAAAAATCTCCGGTATTCAGGAAGTTGATCCCCATGTCCAACGCCTGATGGATGGTAGCGATGCTCTCCTTTTCATCGGGCGTAGCGCCGCCCCATATTGATGACATCCGCATACAACCCAAGCCGAGTTTTGAAACCGCAGGCCCGTTTTTGCCCAGTTGAATTCTTGTAATTTCTGACATTTGATTGATTTTAATGTAATAAGACAAAAGTCTTTATTTTTTAACATAATCACTTTCTTCCACGGTTCAATTTACTTGTCTGTAGGGTTCTGATATGATTTTAAAATTATTAAATAATAATTACTCAACATTTATATATTTTTTGAGTACTTCAAAAAGGTCAGCCTGTCGTATAGGTTTGGCAAGAAGGTCATTCATTCCGCATTCAAGGCAATTTTCTCTTTCTCCATGTACATTTCCAGCAGTTAGGCCTATGATAGGTACATCTTGATAACCTGGCAACATTCTAATATATCGGGTTGCATCAATACCACTCATTATTGGCATCTGTACATCAATAATAATAACAGAGAATTGCTTCTTCTTACATTCTTCCAATGCCTGCAAACCATTGACAGCTTCTGTTAGTTGCACAGTAGGGGCAAAGGATCTGATTATCTTATTATTCAGGGCCATATTCACAGGATTGTCATCAACCAATAGTACGTCCGATGATAGAACAAATAACGGTGAATGTCCTCCAATATGGTCCAGGATGTTTTCTGTTGCATTACTTTTGTCAATGTTTTTAAGTATTTGGTATAATTCATCGGATTTTATAGGCTTCATCAATAGATACATATTTTCAGTATTTTTACGGGATGTATACGTATCCAGTTCCTCTGAAGAAGCAGAGAGTAGTATAAATGGGGTAGTCTCTTTGCGCTGATTTAACAATCCTTTTATTTTATCGATTGTTTCCAATCCCGACATAATAGGCATATGATAATCCATCAGGATCACGTCGAACCGTTCACCTCTCAACATGAGATCTAACGCTTCCATTCCATTAGAAGCCAAGGTAACCTTGATATCTTTATAGGCAAGCATGTGTTCTAGAATGATTCTGTTGGACTCATTATCATCGACGATTAGAGCCGTTTTGATAGCTATCTCATCCTCATCTCGCCATTCGGGGATTTCATAGGGGACCTTGATATCGAAGAAAAACACTGAACCGTTTCCCATTTGGCTAATTAGGGATAAATGACTTCCCATATATCCCAAAATATTGTTCGAGATGGTTAGCCCGAGCCCCGTGCCTCCATATCTTTTGCTAATAGAACTGTTTTCTTGGGTAAAAGCATCAAAAATATATTTCTGTTTCTCAGCAGGAATTCCAATTCCGGTATCTCTTACTGAAAAGCGTAAAGTGATGGTATTATTGTCTATACGTAATTTCTCTACCTTTAATTCAATCTCTCCCTGTTCTGTAAATTTAACGGAATTACCCAAAAGGTTGATTAAGATTTGCTTTAACCTTGCTTCATCAATGGATAGCATTTTTGGCAATTCCGGTTCTACATTCAGCAAGAGTTCGATATTTTTTTTCCGGGATTGATAAAGAATAACATTTATAACTTGGCTTAGCATATCATAAATATTGCTTTTTTCGATTGAGAGCTCCATTTTTCCGGATTCTATTTTAGAAAAATCCAATATATCATTGATAATTCCAAGCAGGTTTTCACCGGACTCGTTGATATAATTCAGATATTGCATCTGTGTTTCATTCAGTGGTGTTCTCAAGAGAAGGTCAGAAAAACCAATAACCCCATTCAAAGGGGTACGAATTTCATGACTCATGTTGGCTAGAAATTCAGATTTTGCCTTGCTGGCAAGATCTGCGGCTTCTTTCGCATTTTTTAGCTCTTCATTAATTTTCACGGCATTAGTAATATTCTGTATGGAAATAATTACGCCGCCTACTTCGTCCTTTGTAAGATACCAAGGCCCCACTTTAAGGTCGTAATGCTGCATTTCTTCCTTTCCCTTCACCTTTAATTTAAAATTTCCATCGGTGTAAGTTTGTCCTAACAATGCATTCCTGTAGATTTCCTTTCTTTCTCCAGGAATATCCGGAGATGTGCTGAAGAGATTTTTACCGATAAGATCCACATCATGAATATCAAATTCCTCTTTCCATTTGCTACTTACAGCAACATAGTTAAGGACTTTGTCGAACATCGCTAAAGGAATAGGGACATCAGTGGCAAAAGATTGCATCATCGCCTCTTTCCGCGTGATTTCCAGAAACATTTTTTTAAAGGTATCGATGTCCTGGATAATTCCATAAACTCTGTTGCAGATTTCATCTTCAAATTCAGGAATACCCTTTACTCTCACCCAGATTGTAATGCCGTCATTACGCAAAAGCTGAAGTTCTTCATCAAAAGAAATTCCTTGTTGTACAGCCCTGTCAAAGAGATATCTTATTCGTTTTTCATTTTCTCCTTCATAAAATCCAAGAGCATTCTCAAAAGTTGGTTGGAAATTGCTTTTGATTTTGTGAATTTCCCTCGTGCTTTGAGACCAGAAGAGCTTACCAGTTTTCATATTAGCCTCCCAGCCGCCAACTTGTGCAACCGCACTTGTTTCCTCGAGCATTTCCTTGGTACGAAAAAGATCCTTTTCGAGCTTATCTCTGCGTAAAATGTCGGATTTTAATTGTATATAAACGAAGATAGTAACACCAATGGCTGCAACTGCAGAAAAGAGGATAAATAGAACAGTCCATCTAGAAGACGTATTCAGATCTTCATTTTTTATAGCGAGCTGAATTTCCTCATATTTGACAAATTCGTTAACGAGCATACGACATTTATCCATTGTCCTCTTATTTTGTATCAGTTCTTCTGAGGTCATTAATACCCCCTTTTTACGATTTTCAATCAGTAAGACATAACCTTTCATCATTGCTTCTGAAGTCTGTAGCAGATCACTTAAGGTATTCATTTGTTGTTTATCTTTGAGATGAAATCTACCTTTTTGAGCAACGAGCAGCGGATACTCCTTTCTGCTTTTGTTAAAAGGTTCCAGAAAATTTTCCCTACCGGTAAGCTGATATCCCCGATTGCCTGTCTCAGCATCTAAGAGTATGTTTAGAAGATCTTTTATCAAACTGATAGATTCCTTACTTTTTAAGAAGCTTTCTCTATTCTCCATCTGGTTTCGTATGCTGATATAGGATGCTACGGAACTCGCAATCAGCAGTATCAAGGAGAGCACTACACCTATCTGAAGATTTCTAATAATTTTTTTCGGCATTGTATGGTTGTTTACAGTTAAGATACTAAAAAAGTGGAACATTATATACTCAGGTACAAACGTACTTTAAACTATCAAATATGCACAGCGATTTATAATAATCTCTAATAAAAAAACTGTAAACTAAGTTGCGGGTGTTATATTCATATCATTAAAAGCCATCGAAGCTGTATATTCCAAATATTTTGTCCTATCAAATCTATCCATATTGTTTAATGGGCCTATAAATGCACTTTGAATGGAAGACACGCCACAATATCTCAATATGCCTTTTTCCAATTGAACGAGCCCACAAGAATGATAAATTTCTTGATAAGTATCCAAAGATAAATCGCCTGATGTGGTAATAATTCTTGCTGTTTTTGAACGTAGCAGCCCCGTACTAATCCCATTTTTATCACTTTTAAAAGCTAATCCTGGTAGAAATAAACGATCGATAAAGCCTTTCATAATTGCAGGCATACCCACCCACCACAGCGGATGTATCCAAACCTGGTGTTGGCTCCATTGTATATCTTCCAATGCTTTTACCAAATCTGGTTCAAGATCCATCCTTTGTCGATAACCAAACTGGAGATTGGGGTTAAAATTTAATGCTCCTATGGCTACGTAACGTATATCAGCGCCATTTGCTAAGGAAGATTTAATATATGACTGTGCTAATGCTTCGTTGAAACTTTCGTTATCGGGATGTCCGTTGATGACTACTATTTTTTTCATTTCTTTTGACTTAAAATGCTGTTGGATAACTTGGCTGGCTGGTTGTAAAATGGCTTAACGTTTTATAAAGTGACTACTATTTTTCCGACTGTACGGCCGGTTTCGATGTGTAGATGTGCCTTTGCCATCTCGTCGAAATTGTACACATGAGAAATATGAGGTTTCAGAATACCTCTTTCTAATAGTGATGCAATTCGCTGCATATCAACACCGCTAGAATAAACGGACATGAAATAGCAGGTATGTAACTGCTTTTGTTGCGCTTTAAGCTCGTCGTCTTTAGTGTGGCCAGACGGTAATGCCACTATAGTTCCAAACTGTTTTAATACACTTACGGACTTTTGGAAATTATCGCCTCCAATGGATTCTAGTACAAAATCTATGTCATGAAGTACATCTTCAAAATTTGTCGTTTTATAATTAATGTGTTTATCTGCACCCAAGCTGAGGACGAAATCTCGATTCGAATTAGATGATGTTGCAACCACATAAGCACCAATATGTTTTGCAATCTGTATAGCAAAATGTCCTACGCCTCCTGAAGCTCCGTGAATAAGAACTTGATCTTGCGGTCTCAATTTTCCATAACTGTCAAATGCCTGCCATGCAGTTAAGGCCGATAGGGTACTGGCCGCGGCTTCGATATGGCTAATGCTATGCGGTTTCAAAGCAAGATGCTCCGCTGGAGCGGAGACGTATTCGGCGTACGCTTTGCCATGACCAACAAAATTGATCATCCCGAAAACTTCATCACCAATTTTGAATTGGTGAACCTGATCCCCTGTTTCTATCACTTCTCCAGATACATCCCAACCCAAAATCAATGGATCATGATGTGCTAAATCTTCTGCTAAAGGTGCTTGCCTGCTACGGACTTTAGCATCAACAGGATTAACACTTATGGCTCTCACCTTTATCAACACTTCATGTGCTTTAACACTTGGCCTTTCCATATTCTTGTAAACAAGGCCAGTTGTATTTCCGAACTTTTCTAATATTATTGCTTTCATTTTCTTACGATTTATTAGGCAAATATAGACCGATAAAAGTCCCTAAAACAGGTACTTTTACAGTATTTATTGGTATTTTTGCAGTATGCCGAAGGAAAATATTTATCAATCAATAGAAGTTTTTTACGAAAAGGTGGACCACTGCCCATTGCGGGACAGAGAATTTAATTTTTTTGAATTGATTTATGTTATTTCTGGATGTGGAGTTCACGTTGTCAATGGGAACAAGGTCGCTTACCATACGGGTGATATGTTTCTTCTTGCACCGCATGATCGTCACGAGTTTGATTTAGAAAGCGTATGTGAGTTTATGGTTGTGCGTTTTGGGGAAAGCTATATAAAGGAATACCAATGGAAAAGTATTGACCATTTGGAATGTATATTATATTATGCTTCTCATATAGCTGGCTCCGTCCTTGTAAATAGAGAAGATCAGCAAATGGTTTCTTTACTTATGCAGAATTTAAGACAGGCCATAGCCAATCAATCTATGTACAACGAGGATCTTATCCGTCATTTGGTCAATGCCGTCATTGTCATTGCAGGAAGAAATATTGCTGTGATGAAGCCTAATGGCATCTCCTCTAAATCAGACGGTCGAATATTGCAGATACTGGATTATATACAGGAAAATATTCGAGAGCCGGAATTACTGAAAATTTCAGCAATTGCTAATCAGTTCGGTATATCTCCAACTTACCTCGGTACTTATTTTCGAAGACAATGCAACGAAACCATCCAAAGTTATATATCCTCCTATCGTATTCGTTTGATAGAACATAGATTACGGTTTAGTGACAAAAGGGTTCATGAACTAGCCGATGAATTTGGGTTTGCAGATGAAAGCCATATCAATAAGTTCTTCAAAAGGCATAAAGGGCTGAGTTTAAAAGGTTATCGCAATACTGTACACTTAAATATGGGAGAAGACTCCTAAAACAAATGCAGGCGCAGCTATGCCATTTTTTTTTCAGATGAAGGAGTATACCGTTATTGTCACGAATAAGTGTATGCACGTAGGAGAAAAAGGCTAACGCATTAATTTAACTCATGGCATCTACTACAATTTTACTATCCACAAATTGTTCAAAGCGTACAATTTTGCCTTCTTCCAATTCCCACACATGGACAACTCTTGCGGCCATTGCTTTTAATGTAATCTTATAAGTACCTGTGTATGTTCCAATAACGGCGATATGACTATCACTTACGATATATTTCTCCGGCGTAAACTTATAATCTATCCATTCTGTTGCTAATCGATAGAAAGCATTTTTCGAAATTTCCGCTATTCTAATATAAGTTCCGGCGTAAGGAAAACCCGCAGCTTCTGTCCATTTTTTCGCCTTCCAATTCAATTGTATTACCTTTTAAAACTTGAGGCAGCACCACGTTAGATGTAATTTCATTACCTAAACGTTCGCCCCAAACATCTAATTTTTTCTGTGAGGTTTGTATAATCTTTTCAACAACAGCGGGCACCGCATAAGCTGTTACTTTTGGGAAATGGTTTTTAAAAACTTCCAACCCGAAATAAAAATCCGGATCATTATGTGATACGTAGATTGTGGTCAGTTTTTTTCCAGATGCTGCAATTTTTTGGGCGACCGTTTTTGCGTCAGCCAATGTGAATTGCGCGTCAATTAATATCGCATCAGTTTTTCCTGAAACGATTATAGATGCCACACCAAAGTTGTTTTCCGATGCACTGAATACATCAAGGTTATAATTGTTTGCTTTAATCCTATACCTAATTTTAGGAACTAAATTATAATGATCGACCTAAATTAATGATTATAATCTAATTCCTAAGGGTAGTTTGTATTGAATTTGCTCAGCCGTCTGATAGATCATCTTATATCATGAATCGGTAGATTTATTAATGGCAAAAGAGAATATTTCATTTTTTAAAACTTTAAAATACAGGCGACCCCCAACTTATTTGATTGATAGTAGGGTAAGACAAGTGAATTTTTTTCCCTTTTGCTCGAAAATAATTCAGACAGTTTTGGAAATGACCAATAGGCAAGCTCTGTTGACAAAATTCCAATGCCTGCTCCTGCAACCACATCGCCTACCCAATGCTTATCATTGAACGTTCTATATGTTCCAGTGAATATGGCAAAAGGATAACCGAGTAAACTGAGCCACAAATTATGCGCACGATATTCACGGAACATAAAATGAGCTGTTGCAAAAGCTGTAGCTGTATGGCCCGAAGGAAAAGATAAATTATTTGAACCATCGGGTCGCTCTTCGCTGACTAGGTGTTTTGTAGGCGTCACGATCGCTGTGGAAATTAGCAAAGTGGTGGCCAAAATTAGATTACGATCTCTAAAGCCATGTATTCCTTTTATACCAATAGCATTTAAGCCATAAACTAAAGCTCCAGGCACAAATTGCGTGTAATTATCAAAATTAATATGCGATAGACTGTGCTCTCCAATTTCAAAACGCGTTGAACTGTTGATTTCTTGTATTCTTGGGTTAGTAAGACTGAAAATACCGTATCCAATGCATAGGGATGGTATGATCATCGTTTTGTAATTTGGCTTATACATTTTATCCAAAGAATCTAAGTTATTCGACTCGTTCCCAAACAGTGTATCACGACTTGAACAATGATGCATTCCAGACGCTAAATTAGCGAAGAGCAAACATACCATCGTGGTTAAGATTATGGTCTTCATTTATTTAAATCTTAGATTTAATGAAATAATATCGGACTTCATGCCCACTGACTTGGAGTAATGTCCGTACCGTAGTTCCAACATATCCAATTTACGGATACCGAACAGTCCATTTGGAAGATTGAAACGGACACCGGCACCATAGAAATTGCTGGTGAATTGCGATAAATCATAGTTACTGGTGTAGTAATCGTCCAATCCGGTGTGTTGCTGATAAGCTGCAAAATATTTAGCGGCAGTCTGACGGTAATACCGATAAAAAGGACTTAGCGAAACAAATGGTGAAAGCTTTATCGGCATTTCTAGACTTGCTGTGCTGGACTTTATTCCCCAGTCGTCTGTGTAATAACGATAATAGGCGCGCATGATGAATTTGTCGCCGAGGAAATAATTTGCCCGTACACCCAATGGAATTTTAAATCTTCTATCGGGTAAGGTTTCTTGATGCACCGTGCCATCTATAAAATAGACCCTGTGAAAGGGCAAACTCAAAAAACCTGATTGCTGTACGGCATCAGCCAAAAATTCCACCTGAAAATTGCTGTTGATAATCTGTGAATAGCTCAGTGAAAGCGCATAGGTATTTCTGCCGCTTGAACCATAGTTATTATCATGCTCGTTTCCATTCGACCCAAGGTTGTTGTTTAAGCGTAGCTCGATTGGGGTGACCAGCTTTACTTGGTCGAGGTAGGTTTGGAATCGTGCGGTGAATTCGCCCATTCTGTTTTTGGTTTTCTGCGCAAAACCAATATTGGCACCATAGGATTGATAGTCAAATTCTGAAGAAAGGGATATTCCACCCATCAATGTCGATCCCTTTTTTTCATTTTCCCGAGACCAGGAAATTGACGGGTAGATTCGATTGTCGGCATGTGAAGCAGAGGAATTGGCCTTGAGGTCGATCATATCTGAAGATGCCGAAGTGTAATGGTCCAGTCCGATATTGAATGTGAATTTGTTTTTCCGGTGTTTCTTGTCATATTTTAAGAGAACCACCTCGATATTATTGGAGATATCTGTTAATCTTTCTGAACCGATACCGCCTGTTACTGCCGAATTGTTGCCGTCCTGATGATAATAACTTGAGACAAGATTTGCCTCTTCAAAAGTAAGCTTCCTCGATTTTTCCGTGGGTTTGCTTTCCTGTGCTTTTGCGTGCAGCAGGCTCAGGAGGGCCGCAACGCTAAGAAATACTTTTTTCATTTAGTTGTGTGTTAAAAAACAGGAATCATTTTAATTGCAGCCACAGCCGCCGCCAACCTTTCCGGCGTTTGCGCCAGAAGAACCTTCTCTATAAGACTGAAAGCTGAGTTCAGTCTTTTCGACATTGCGGTTTCCCAACCTCATTTCAGCATCGTTGAGTTTATTTTTTTCGTATTCTTTTACTGTACTGCAGGAGGAGGACAGTACCGATAGTACAATCATAGCGAGGCTCCAGTATATCTTATTGCTTTTGTTTTTCATTTGAAGTTGATTTTATGAGATGAATAAATATGGTTGTCATCGTCAATGATGATACATTCTACCTGTTGAATCTGATTGATGAGCTCAATACCATTTTGAACACCCATGATGCTGATCGGCGTTGCAAGGGCATCTGCTATTTCAGCATTCGGGCAGATGATCGTAACACTCTTTATACCGCTTATGGGCATTCCTGTTTTTGGGTTAATGGTATGGGAATACTTTTTACCGTCTATCAGGACGAATTTTTCATAGTTGCCCGATGTTGCAATAGCAGTATCAGTGATGTTCATATAGGAAAAGGGAAGGCCTGCCTGCTCCGGATTGGCAATTCCAATGGTCCATGGCTTTCCATTAGCCTGATTTCCCCAGACGGTAAGGTCACCCGAAGCGTTTACCACACCCGCATCTACGCCCCGCTGCTGTAATATTCGTTTCCCCATTTCGGCCGCGTATCCTTTTCCGATGCCTCCAAAACCGATACGCATGCCATGCTTTGTTAAAAATACCGTACTTGCCTTATCATCGAGTACTATATTGTTGTAGTTCACTAAACTCAAATTGCGTTCAACAGTTTCTGCATCAGGAAGACATGGCATACTGCGATCAAAATTCCAAAGGGCCTTATCAATGCTCCCGTAGGAAATATCAAAATAGCCATCCGTCAAGCGGCTAATCCGCAGGCTTCTTTCGATAAGTTGGTAGATTTCCCGGTCAACTTTGACCGGACGGATGCCCGCATGACGGTTGATCAGGTTCGTTTGACTGTCTTCATTGAAAGTGGACAATAATCGCTCTATACGTTGTATTTCTGCAATAGCCGAATCAATATGGGCGTTAGCTTTCACCTCATTTTCATCCACGACTGTTAGCTCAAAATGATTACCCATGAGTTTGAGTCCACGTCGAAATTCTTTTTTCATGGCCGTGTTATTTGTTGGTAAACTGTCCTGATCTCTTCGCAAAAAGCAGAGCGATCTTCCCGAGGTAAGCCGGCCCAGCTCTTTAAAATTTTCCCATTGGCATCCAGTAACAGCGTATAGGGAAATATGCCCGTAGGATTATATTGATCTGCAAGATTCGCATTCTCTTTTTTCAGTTCTTCCGGCAGTTGATTTTTTTTGCTTCTTGGAAAGTCGGCATTAAGAAAGACAATGATCTGATCGTTTATAAGCTGCTTGAATTGCTCGGTATCAATGATGTCTTTATGCAACTTTATACAGGGAATGCACCAGTCCGAACCGGAAAAATTGAGCATTATAAGTCCATGTTGCGCTAGTGCCTGTTGTTTAGCAACATCCAGTCGATTCTGCGCGTGAGCGGTATAACACAACAGTGTTAGTACCAACGTATTTAATATTGTTTTCATAGTGATTTTATTAATCCTCTCCTTCGGTTGTGTTTTTTAACTGCATTAATAGGGTATAAGCATTTTTACTAACGATTTTTTTACCTTCGAAATCTCGACCGTTTAACACCTTAGCTAGGCCTTTTTGGGGCTCCTCAACGGATATTGCTGTTAGACGATAGTTCCTGTTTCCTTCTGAGACGAATACGTAACTTTTTCCTTGGAAATCTACGATACATTCTTCCGGCAGAGCCTGTCCCAAGCTCGTTGTCGTTTGGATTTCAGCATTCATATATACACCTGGTACCAGCTCCTGATCATATTTATCCAAATGGCAATGGACATCTGTCATGCCTGTAGGATCGACATCTTTGCCGATCAAATGGATTTTTCCAGCATACTTCTTACTGGGACTAGCATTGGAGTAAGCCAATAGTGATTGGCCTGGACGTAATTGTTCAAGATCCTTTTCATAGACTTTCAGATTTAGATGAGTGTCCGTTGGATTGATCAACTCAAAGAGGATATCGGAAGGATTTACATATTTTCCGATATTGACATTCACTTTACTTACATAGCCATCGATCGTGCTATAGACGGGAGCGCTTTTACGGATATTTCCTGCAGTAATAGTACTTGGTTGAATATGAATAAGTTCTAGCTGTCTGGCGATTGCATTCATAATTATCTGCTGGCTGTCCATTTCGGCCTGTGCTTGCTGCATTACTTTGTCACTGCTTGCCTGGCTCTGGTTGAGTTCTTTTTGACGTCTGTAGTCGAGCTGGGCAAATTGTAGTTTCGACTGGGCGGCAAGATAGTCTTGCTGCAGTTGGATAAACTGTGGATTTTCGACGATGGCAATAATATCACCTTTTGATACTTTCATGCCTGGCAGCAGGCTGGTACTCTTTAGGTATCCCCCCAAAGGAATACTTACAGACATCATATTCTGAGGCGGTACATCAATTTTTCCATTCAGTTTTAATATGCTGGCTATCGGCTGGTGTGAGAGCGTTACAGTTTCTATTTGGGTATTGTGCAGTTGCGCTTCCGTTAAGGAGACAAGAGTTTCGTCCTTCGACTTGGGTGATGACGGTGGCACATCTCCTTTATTACTCTGACAAGAGATGACAGTTGTTGTCAACATAAGGACGATGTAATGGACTATCATATTTTTCGTTTTCATTTCTATTGATTTATCATGATGTAATGAAGCTGAATGGCATTTTCATTGAGCTGCCACAATGCATCTGTATAGCTACTTTTCAGCGAGATCGCCTGATTGATTAAAGTGACAAATTCGAGATAGTCAATTGCTCCATTGGAAAACTGCTTCTGTGCTGTTTCAAAAGCTATTGTTGCATTTTTGAGTCCCTCGGATTCATATTGATCGACAATAGCAAGACTGGTCTGATAGCGTTGCGCGAATTCTTGGGCCCGTCTTTCAAGCGCAGATTGTGCATTTTGAAGCTCATCGCTTGCAATGGTTTCTGCCAGACGTGCCGTTTCGATCCGAGCACGCTGTCCGCTGGAAAATAACGGTATGGAGAGCCCTAACTGCACCGAATGAAATCTTGGACTCGCGTCGTAGATTCTGTTATCAGGCCCCGCGCCTTTAAAACTATTCAGATTGTAGCCTAGCAGTAATTGGGGAAACAGCCTGGATTTTTCCACTGCAGTTGCCTGAGCTGCGATTATCTTTTCTTGTTCCAGTACTTTGAGTAAAGGATGATCGACTACCGATGACTGAACGAAAATAGCCTTTTCCACTTGGATAGGGCTGTAGGCTTCTGGTGTATTTAGCAACCATTGAAATTGCAGGTGAAAGACTTTTAGTTCATCAGCTACCTGTCTCAATTGGATTGTGATTGCTGCCTTTTGATTCGCCGCAGTTGCACTTTCCAAGGCATTACTTTCTCCTGCTTTTTTACGTAGTATAGTTTTGTCAAGGAAGCTGCTATAAAGGGACAATGCCTCGTTCAAAAGTATTTCCTTTTGCTGCCAATACAAGATGTTATAGTAGGTTAGACTGACAGCCTTTTTCAGCTCAAACTCTTTGAGGGTGACATTCAGCTGGCTTTTTTTCCATTCTTCGGTATAGCGTGCGCGTTGCCTTCTGTAGACAGCAGGAAATCCAAAACGTTGACTGATACTGATTTTTGTATCTTGATAGGCGCTATTGATCTGCCCGTAATCCAAGCTTAGGTCCGTTTGAGGAACATCAGCAGTGGATGTCGCTATCATTGCCTTGGCATAGGCTACACGCAGTTTTTCAATTTTTATGTTTCGGTTGTTTTGAAGCGCAAGTTCAATAGACTGATCTAAAGTGATCTTGGTCTGTGCTGTGGATTTTTCTGTTGCAAAAACAACAAAGGCTATCAAAAGAGGTACAATATGCTTTCCTTTTAATTTACGCGTTTTAAATCCGCTTTCCATCGTTACGAAAAGCAGTGGAAGCACAAATAAAGTTAATAGTGTCGCAATAAGGAGACCACCGATAACCACAGTTGCTAAAGGGCGTTGTACTTCAGCTCCAGCTCCGTTGCTCAGCGCCATTGGAATAAATCCCAGTGAGGCCACCGATGCGGTCATTAAAACAGGACGTAACCGATTTTCTCCACCATCAACGACAATACGCACAATATTACGGATGCCGCTTTTTCGAAGTCGGTTAAATTCAGATATCAATACGATTCCATTGAGCACAGCGACCCCAAACAGCGCAATAAATCCAACTCCGGCACTAATGCTAAAAGGCATTCCCCGCAGCGCCAATAAGAACACGCCACCGATAATTGACAATGGTATAGCAGTGTAGATCAATAAGCTTTCTCTAACAGATTTAAATGCAAGGAATAACAGTATAAAAATTAGCGCTAACGCAATAGGTACAGCAATCAACAAGCGCTGTTTCGCATTATTGAGGTTTTCAAAAGAGCCGCCATATTTGATGGAGTATCCAGTTGGAAGTTTGATTTCTTTAGCAATCTTAGCTTGTAAGTCATGAACGATACTTTGTACATCTCTACCGTTGATATTAAATCCGACAACAATCCGCCGTTGCGCATTTTCCCGTTGGATCTGGTTAGGGCCCTGTACAATCTCTACACGGGCCAATTGGGACAATGGAATTTGGTTTCCCATGGGAGTAGGTATTAAAAGGTTACGGATATCAGTAATGTTATTTCGGTCTCTGGCAGCTAGCCGTACGACCATGTCGAATCGTTTCTCACCCTCGAACACTAAGCCTGTTCGCTGTCCAGCAAAGGCAGCATTGATGGTTCTGTTCACTTCGGCGATTGAGAGGTGATACTGCGCAATGATGGGGCGATTATAGGATATCACAACTTGCGGAAGCCCGGCAATCGGTTCGATGTAAAGATTCTGGGTTCCCTGGACTGTTTCTATAATTTTACCTATTTTTTGAGCATGTAAAGTCAGGGAATCCAGGTTGTCTCCAAATATTGTGAGGACAACATCCTGACGTGCCCCCGTCATCAACTCATTGAACCGCATTTGGACGGGGTACTGAAAACCAGCGGTAATACCGGGGACATCTTTCAATGCTTCGCTCATTTTTGTAGCAAGTTCAGAAAACGTATGTGCCGAAGTCCATTGCTTCTTGTCTTTTAGGATAACCATCATATCCGAGGCCTCCATGGGCATAGGATCGGTCGGCACCTCGCCACTGCCAATTTTGGTGACTACTTTTTCTACTTCCGGAAATCTGCTCTTTAAGATATGGGCAGCTTTCTGTGTGCTTTCAATGGTCGTCGTCAGGTTGCTTCCCGGGAGGACGCGGGTATCCACCGCAAAATCACCTTCCTCCAGTGAAGGGATAAATTCACCACCTAGCTGACTGAGTACCACTACAGCTCCTATAAAAAGTAAAATCACCAGTGTAAAAATTGTCTTTGGAATTCGCAGTACTTTGAGTAGTGTGTGTAGATAAAACTTTTCCAGTCTTTTCATCAGCTTATCCGAAAGCGAAGGTCTGTTACTTTTTGAACGGAGTAGGAACGAGCTCATCATCGGAATATAGGTGAGCGATAAAAGGAATGCCCCCAATAGGGCAAAAGCAACCGTTTCTGCCATAGGCTTGAACATTTTGCCTTCGATTCCTTGCAACGTTAAGATTGGAAGGTAAACGATCAGAATAATGATCTGTCCAAAGACAGCACTGTTCATCATGCGACCGGCTGATGCTGTTACCAAATCGTCCATTTCAGAAGCGGGTACTTTGTATATATCTTTGAATCGTTGCTGTTGCATAAGCTGATGCATGACGGATTCAACAATAATGACTGCCCCATCAATGATTAATCCGAAATCCAGTGCACCAAGACTCATTAGGTTACCACTCACCCCAAAAAGGTTCATCATACAGATTGCAAAAAGCATGGCTAGCGGAATGACGGAAGCTACGAGCAATCCGGCGCGTATGTTGCCCAAAAAGAGAACTAGTACAAATACCACAATAAGTGCACCTTCCAAAAGGTTTGTCTGCACGGTGCTGATGGCATTATTGACCATTTTGGTACGGTCTAGAAATGGCTCTATGACGACTCCTTTGGGTAGGGTTTTTCGGATTTCCTCTACCTTGGCCTTGACATCCTCAACCACTTGGCTGCTGTTGGCTCCTTTAAGCATCATGACGACGGCTCCAGCCACCTCACCATTGTCATTGTAGGTCATGGCACCATATCGCGTTGCAAAGCCCGTGCGGACATCGGCTACATCCCGAATGAAAATAGGTAAGTCATTTTGCTTCCCTGTGATCGCAATATTCTGAATGTCTTCAATCGTGCCAACTAGTCCTTCACTTCGGATGTAAAGCACTGTCGGTCCTTTTTCGATGTAAGCACCGCCGGTATTCTGATTGTTGGTGTTGAGGGCATCAAAGACGTCGTTCATGGTAATCCCATAAGCATTTAGCCTGTCGGGGTTTACAGCGATCTCATATTGTTTGAGTTTGCCGCCAAAACTGCTGACTTCGGCTACCCCTTTAACACCCAGCAGCTGCCTTCTGACAATCCAGTCCTGGATTGTACGGAGCTCAGTCACATTATATTTACCCTCATATCCCTGCTCGGGGCGAATAACATATTGGTATATTTCGCCAAGACCTGTTGAAATAGGACCTAACTGCGGAGAACCTATACCAGGTGGGATTTCCTGTTGCGCCTGTTGGAGACGCTCAGCTACCTGTTGCCTCGCCCAATAGATATCAATGTTGTCTTCAAAAACAAGGGTTACCAAGGATAAGCCAAATCGCGAAAAGCTCCGGATTTCCTGTAATCCAGCAATATTACTGTTGGCCTGTTCGATTGGAAAAGTAACGAGCCTTTCAATGTCTGTTGCTCCAAAGGATGGAGCTATTGTAATGACCTGCACTTGATTGTTGGTAATATCGGGCACGGCATCAATAGGCAATTTCGTCACCTGATAAGCACCTACACCGATCAAAGCCAACATCAACAGCACGACAATGAGTTTGTTCTTTACAGAGAACTCAATAATTTTCGTAAGCATATCAATTTGATTCTGTTAAATCGTAAGTTTTGACAAAGACACGAATGACCAGCAATGTATTGACATTGAAAAATGCTTCCTTATTCCAATACAGAAACTATAGGCATTTACTGTCAAAAAAGATGCTGAACTGCGGATGTCTTTATCCTAATAAAAAGAGGAATGTATTAACAGAATTTTGGCGGTTGCCAGATGGAACTAAGAAAAGTATCGTCTATAAACCGATCGTTATGGATTGGAGTAGGGGTATGCTGCTTCGGTTGGGAGCTGTTGTGCATTTCCACTTCTATAGTGGGAGGGCAAACAAAAACAGCATAGTATGAAGCTGTATGCATCATGAATGGGAGCTTCTGATCTTCTTCAAAGTCGTCATCATGTGGATGGTTTTCCAGGTGATCTCCATTATAGTGAATCTTTAGAAATTCGAAGACAGATAGCTGTGGATTTTTCGCCTTATGCTCAAAATAATGCTCAATCAACAATGGAAACCGCAACAACTGCGCAATTTCTGTTGCAGAGGCGATATAGATCGTCAAAAAGCATATAGCAAGCATTTTTTTCATCCTATACAAAGTTATTAAAAAATAGTATTGAATTTGTTTTGCCATCAAATATTTTCTTGAATTTTACTTTCTACTCAAGCTTTATTGCACGGTAACTAGTTTTATTAGGAGGGCACTAGTAAGCTATAATTCAACTTAAATCTTTTTTATTAAAAAACCATTTGATTAACACGGTTGTTTTGTTCATATATTTTAAATTTGTCTAGCATATTATGGCCTTATGCACAACCAAAAATATCCTAAAAACGAAAACACTTTTCACTTCATAACTGATCAAAATTATAGGCTGATAGCTGATATGATTAAGGATGATTTCTTTCGGGTGCTCCTTAAGGCTAAATTGATCTGTTATGCGGAGATGGCCATATTAACTTTATTTGACAATAATCGAAATTTTGTCGGTACATACTTCCACGATGCTAAAGGAAATGTCAGTGTAGACAAAGTGTTCCTGGATTATATGTTTGATGATGGTATTCATTCAGAGCTTTCAGATCTGAAGAATGAACGATGTCTGTTGCGCAATTCCGTGGTTTTCCAAGAATATAACATCATGTACTACTTGGAAATACCACTAAAAAATCCAAATGGAAAGACGGTTGGTTTTTTAAGCGTTATGGATAGCAATGTTAGAGACATTGATGATAATCAACATACGGTCTTATCATTATTATGCCTCGAAGTGCTTGAACTGCTCTACGATAGGAATAGCCGTTTTAATCTAAGCAGTGAATTGGCATATGTAAAATCCACAATAGACATGACGAGTAAAGTGGCTAGGGTAGGTGGCTGGGAGTATGATTTAATAGAACACTCAATCAATTGGTCTGAAATGACTAGAACTATCCATGGCGTTTCTATGGATTATAATCCTACTGTCGAAACAGCAATTGATTTTTACAAGGATCCGCAACATAGAATGAAAATTGTTAGGGCTATGAATGACGCTATTTTTACTGGAACACCTTGGGATCTGGAATTGGAGATTGAAACATATCAAGGCCAAAGACTATGGGTTAGAATCCTCGGAAATGCAGCGTTTGATAATGGGAAATGCGTTCGACTATATGGGACTTTTCAGGATGTTGATAAGCGAAAGCGTTCTGAGGAGGATTCGATGCAGTCGAAAAAACTGCTTGAAGATGTATTAAACGCTACAACTCCAGTAGGCATTATTGCAACTGATTCAGAAGGGTTGATAACACTTTTTAATCGGGGAGCTGAAAACCTTTTAGGATATCGCAGTGAGGAAGTTATCGGAAAAATTAGCCCAACATTATTTCATAGTAGCAATGAAATAAAAGGACGCGCCAATGAATTGGAAATTGAACTGGGCTATCCTGTTAGTGAATTTAGGGTATTTGTTGAGAATGCGGAACGTTATGGATCAGAGCAGCGAGAATGGATATATGTAAAAAAGGATTTGACCCAACTTTATGTATCTGTAGCTGTTACGGCAATTTGGGATATTTCGGACCAGATTATAGGTTATCTGTGCATAGCCACCGATATCACGAAGAGTGTTTTGCAGCGTGAAGAGTTAAAAAAAGCTAAAAAACTTGCTGACCAGGGAAGTGAAGCAAAATCTGAATTTTTGGCTAATATGAGTCATGAAATTCGCACACCTCTTAATGGAATTATTGGTTTTACGGATTTAATGAGTCGTACAAAACTTGATGTTACACAAAAAGAGTATCTATCTATCATCGATCAGTCCGCTAATCTTCTCTTGGGAGTTATCAATGATATACTTGACTTTTCTAAAATTGAAGCAGGGAAATTAGAACTTTTAGTTGAGAAAAGTGATTTATACGAAATGCTTGCTCAGTTAACGAGTTTGATCGATCCTCAATTAAAAATCAAAAAGTTAGATTTTAAGTTGAGCTTATCTGAATCGTTACCGCATTATATTTGGGTTGATACTCTTCGATTAAAACAAGTGCTCATGAATCTACTAAGCAACGCGTTAAAATTTACTGAGAAGGGAAAGATTGAGCTTCTTGCTGATGTACTTTCTTCCGACAGCAACACCACAACGCTACGCTTTAGTGTTACTGATACCGGTATGGGTATTAAACCAGACAGACAGGAAAAAATATTTGAAGCATTTTCGCAGGAAGACGCTTCAATAAGCAAAACGTTTGGAGGAACTGGACTTGGACTTAGTATTTCAAATCAGTTGCTAAAAATGATGAGTAGTCAACTAAAATTAGAAAGTGAATATGGGGAAGGGAGCAAATTTTATTTCGAAATAACCATAAGATCCTTAAAAGGTGAAGTGTATGAGTGGAAACTTTTGGAGTCCTTACATATGCTGATTGTTGCCCGGGAAGATACCGACAGAGCTAATACTGCATTAATGTTAAATATGAAGAAAGTTAATGTGTCTTTAGCTGATAACGGATTTGAAGTTCTCCAATTATTAGCCAAAGGACATCGGTATGATATGATTATTATTGATCATGATCTGCCTGTAATGAACGGTATTGATACAATAAAAAAAATTAGAGAAAAACTAATCTACAATGATACTGAGCAGCCGATTGTTTTAATGTTATCTACCGTAGAAAGCAATGCCTCTGATAGTACTAAAAGTGAATTCACTCCTTCTATTAATAAACCCTTTAAGATCGATCAGTTATATTCTGTGTTGGTTGGCGTATTAAAACAGCATGTTAAATCAGTCAGATCCAACGATGAAGAAACCATTTTCTTGGAGTCAAAACACAAAATATTAATTATAGAAGACAATAAATTCAATATGTTACTCACCCATACTATTGTGCAGAATCTTCTTCCTAATGCTGAGATCATAGAGGCTTCCGATGGTGTGAAGGGGTATGAATTATTTAAGGAACATGCGCCAGATTTGGTATTCATGGACATACAAATGCCTAAGATGAATGGCTATGAATTAACCAAATTAATCAGAGAAAATGAGAACCAAGAAATTCGTACACCAATTATAGCGTTGACTGCGAGTAATATTAAAGGTGAGAAAGAAAGGTGTATTGCGTATGGCATGGACGATTTTGCGGTGAAACCCTTTGTTAAGAAAACGTTGACGGAGCTATTGTACAAATGGTTGCCACGATACTAAAAAAGTTTATCCATAATACGCATATTCATATATTTGCTAGACATGAGCCAACTTCTGATCAACGATATAAAGCAAACAATCGATGTTTCCGAAAAGGAAATAGAACACATTATGACATTCTTCGTTAGCGATACGTTTAAAAAGAAAGATTTCATTATACGAGAGAGCGATAAAGTGGAACATATGTACTTTATTTTATCGGGACTTGTAAAACTTTCGGTTATGGATAATCAGGCTAATGAGCACATTATATCATTTGCTATGGATGCCTGGTGGGAAACTGATTACCATGCATTCTATACCCAAACTAGAGCTTCGCAATCGTTGAGATGTATTGAAAATACCAGGGTTTTAAAACTTTCTTACGGGGGATACCATCGATTGCTGCAAGAAGTTCCCAAAATGACTCATTTTTTTCTAAATAAGGCTGTAAGAGGCCATACTTCCAGCCAGCGCCGGATTCTTTCTCTCATGACCTTATCTGCACAAGGAAAATACGAGCATTTCCTTAAATATTACCCTCTACTGCTACAGCGGATTCCCAAGACTACGCTGGCACTTTATCTTGGAGTTTCAAGGGAAACGTTAAGCCGCTTTTTTCGGAGCCCAAGTTATTGTGATTAATGTCACACAAAACATGCATTCATTTCGACGAACTTTGAACTTTCTTTAACTAAAATAAATAACATGGAAAAGAGAGTTATCAACCCTTGGCAGTGGCAGGATGCCAGAGACTATGTGCAAGCTGTAGAAGTTAAAAATGCACGGAGTACGCTGTATATTTCAGGACAGACAGCAATCGACGATGATGGAATTTCTAGCGACGCCGATATGAGAACCCAGATTTTGATGGCGCTAGAAAATCTTGAAAAAGTCATTTTTCAGTCTCAATTTGAAATAAAGAATATTGTTCGACTTAATGTTTACACAACCGAACAGGAAGAGTTATTTAAAAATTTCGATGTTCTTCAGCTCTGGATTAAAAAGCACCAATTACAGCAGGCAACCACCGTTATGGAAGTTAACAAACTTTTTGAGACACTCAAGATTGAATTCGAAGCAACAGTTGTCAAATAAAATTATTTCGCCCAGCAATTAGCGCTAATTCTGGGCGGAAAGGATTTATAAGGGATCATTAATGGATGATTTTTCCGTGTTTCATTGATATTGTAATTTTTAACATTCCTTTTTAACTCACTGTAATACGGCTATAAAAATTATTTATAAAATAACCTTTACGCGCACCAAAACATTTTAGATCGTTTGATGTTATTTGGAAGATTCAAACGACCCTATTATGAAAATAGTCCTTTCATCGATTTCTCTGATTTTTTTTTCATTAGCGCTGTTGACAAGCTGTTCATCCTTAATCAATACTGTTCAGGTACAGACCTTGACTAAGAATTATTGCATGCCAAATGTTACCTATCAATCCATTCCAGTGCAACAAATTTCTAATTCTGATAGTATACAACTTGTAAAGCATCTCTCTCCACATAATTTTGTTCTGATTAAATACCTCAACCTATCACGCTCAGTACTAGATTATTTAAATAGTGATGATGATTCTGCAAGAAAGCTTGTTGCCAAACAGAGGATGATTGAAAAATATATGTTGTTTGAGTCCGAATTGAATGCCATTGCAGCGGAACTTGATTGTAATGGCGAACGCATTGATAAGCTCGCGAACTACATAGATGGTCTTAATGCAAAGAGTCAGACTCGACTTACCGTAGCTTCCATCCTTTTAGGTGCAGTTACGGCTGTAACTGCAACGACAGTAAATAGCAAGGAGCTCAATAATGGACTTAGCATTGCAGGAGGCCTGGGTACAGCTGCCTTAGGATTTATGACATTAAATCCTAAAGGGAAAAAGATCCGGATGACCCTGCAGCGAAATATGCTCGAAAGTATATGGTATCAAAATAATAACGCACAGATTTATCCAAGTTCCATTTGGGGCATTATATCTGAGAAGAATTTTAGTAATTCTAAAAACCTCTCTTTAGTCGAGACAACTCGCCAACGTTGGTTGCAGTATGGCCTAGATGATCAGCAGGAAAGTTCATTGGAGGAACTCTACTTTAGAGATGGCGGGGTGTTTGCAGCTGAGGAGCTTCATGATCTGGCGAATATGCACAATGAACTGCAGGCGACCATTCGATCAATTCAACAGGATATACGAAGTCTTATGCTAAGCATAACGTCGCTAAATTAATTTTTATTAATTTTATATCGAAATATTCATTCAACACGATTATAGAATGTGCTCATCTACTACATTTATTTTTTTAATTTTTTAAAATTTCGGTTCTTTGCTCAGCCTCGTCCTAATCGTGACGCAGTGTAATTAAGCAGCCGTTAGACAATAGTATATGATATTATTTTGAGGAAAGCCTAATGAAAATATTTTGGAAAATCGTTCAATGGTTGGTGCTTGCGGGATTTGTTGCTGTTGTCGTTTTTATAATGAATAGCTATCGCTATCTAATCTATGCCTTTATAATTACTTCGTTGTTTTATTTTCTATTAAAAGATGTAATTGCCAGAAAATTAAGCAATTCAAACATTAATAGGAAGGTACGGTATGAGATCAACGGAAAGCCCGTTAGCATGTCAATGAGCAAGCTTAGTGCCTTTGTCACTTTGTTATTCATTATTTATGCCTTAATCGTAGCGGTCTTTGCAGTAAGTCCGTATTTGGATCGGAAAGAATTTAAGTTGACTCATCCAAGTTGGACTGCAGTAACCCCAGTCATTCGAGATCTAACAAGTAATATACAACGTGGGAGGACCAAATACGTTTATATCGATTTGGAATACCAATTTACTGCAAACGGTAGCTCTTATGAACAAAAAGTTAGAAAGGCTGAAAAGCGATTTTCATATTTTCCAATTTGGGGTGATCGGAGTTTTGAAAATATGCGTGTGGAATTGTTAAATAGAGCGAATAAGAAAGATAAAACAAAAGAAACTTTATTGTTTTATGACCCACACAACCCCAATCTGCAGCGTTTTTTTTTAGCAAATGATGCCTTTTACCCACAGGGCGCATGGCTGTACGATCTGTTGTTTGTGTTCTCTATTATACTGTTAATCATTATATGTATTTCGATGGTTTTTAGCTTAAAAAAATAATTTCGGCATGAAAAAGACCACTAGGTGAAATGTAGTTCCTTAATTTATATTAAATATTAACACCGAAAAGATAACCTACACCGGCAGAAAGGGCCATAGCTATTGTTCCCCACACTGTTATGCGGATTATCGCTTTCTTTATACTTGACCCTCCCGTTTTAGCAGCTATAGCACCCAAAAGGATCAAAAAGAAGATTGTAAATCCATAAAGCCAATATTCCATTCCAGTAACGGGGGAAAAAAGAATAACCAATAAAGGTAAAATACCTCCAACAGTAAACGAAGCTCCTGATGCAAGTGCAGCCTGTATGGGCTTTGCCTGACTAATTTCATTTATGCCAAGTTCGTCTCGGATATGGGTAGCCAATGCATCTTTTTCTGTAAGTTCAATCGCAACCTGCATCGCAGTTTCTTTTTTTAATCCGCGCCGCTCATAGATCTGGGCAAGAATCTGCAACTCCTCTTCAGGCATTTCCTGCAACTCTTTTTTTTCTCGCTCGATGTCGGCCATCTCGGTATCTGTCTGCGAGCTTACCGACACATATTCACCTGCGGCCATTGATAAAGCACCCGCAACAAGCCCAGCAACTGTTGCCAGTACAATCGGATCTCGCGCAACACTGGCGGTAGCTACACCAATGGCCAAACTGGAAATAGAAATAATACCATCATTAGCACCTAGAACAGCAGCCCTGAGCCAGTTACTACGGTGGATGTAATGATTGTCGAGATAATTATCAATTGTTATCATACATTATTATATTGGATGCCCTGCTCCATTTAGCGGTCCGGTTCAATAATTGGATCTATTTCCCATAAAGATACTGAATAAAAACACTCAATTGCATTTCCGATCAACATTTAAAACAGTAATGTGCCAACCATTTTATAGTATTTGATGTTATTAGACAGGCATACGTATTAGAATTATTTTCTCAAACAGGTATTCGGAAAGTAAGGTAAAAATAAAGTCACGATATATGTATTTCAATATTATATTTTGCACAACATAGTTTTATTTGTAAATTTGATTTACAAATCGAGGTTTTAAACAAAGTAAAAATCACTAAATGTAAAAAACATGAAAGTACTATTTGTAGTTACCTCCCATGATGATCTGGGAAATACAGGACATAAAACAGGATTTTGGGTGGAAGAATTTGCTGCACCTTATTATTCGTTTAAGGATGCTGGATTTGAAATAACTGTGGCCACTCCAAAGGGAGGACAAGCTCCAGTCGATCCAAATAGTGAAGTTCCGGATGCGCAGACAGCGGCTACCGAGCGATACTATAAAGATAAGGAAGTACAGGGTATTATTGCGAATACACAAAAATTGAGTGATCAAAAAGCTGGCGATTTTGATGCTGTATTTTATCCTGGAGGTCATGGACCGCTTTGGGATTTGGCAAATGATAGCGATTCTCAACAGTTGATTCTTGATTTTTACAATAGCAAAAAACCTGTAGGAGCAGTTTGTCACGCTCCTGGTGTATTTAAAAATGTAAAATTCGAGAATGGTGAACCATTTGTTAAAGGTAAAAACGTAACTGGTTTTTCTAATAGCGAAGAAGCTGCTGTTAAACTGACAGAGGTTGTGCCGTTTCTTGTAGAAGATGAGTTGAAAAAATTGGGCGGTCATTATACCAAAACAGATGACTGGGGTGTGCATGTGGTGGAAGATGGTCTCCTTATCACTGGACAGAACCCAGCATCGTCAGAAGCTGTGGCTGAGAAATTAATTACACTCCTTAAAAGATAATTTATAGACTATGTAAAAGGCAGTTTGTACTGCCTTTTATAATTTAACGGCAGCGCGCAACTGCTTGCTATTCGTAAGGACAATATGCACGCACTACACCTATGCCGGACAAAGATTTTGAAGCTGCACAAAATAATAATAAAATGAAAACTGAAATTCAAAAGAAGATAAAAGACGTATTTGAAAAACAAAAAGACTTTTTCAGAATGCAGAGTACGAAAGAAATTACGTTTCGCAAAATGCAATTGCAAAATTTCCGTAAGGTATTTACGAGTTATACTGACGCAATCTGTGATGCTTTGAATATCGATCTTGGGAAAAGCAGGGTAGAAGCGGAATATGCCGAAGTTCAGATAGTACTCAATGAGCTTGACGATATGATCCAAAATATGGAAGAATGGGTAAAACCGATCTTTGTCAAATCAAAACCGCATACCTCAGGAGCTGAAGTCATTAGCAAGTATATTTACGAGCCCTACGGTGTGAATTACATCATCGGTCCGTTCAACTATCCGGTTCAGTTGACTTTCAGTCCGCTCATTGGCGCCCTTATGGCGGGAAACACAGCTATTATAAAACCATCTGAAAACACACCACATGTTGCAAAGGTAATTGAAGAGATTGTGAAAGAAGCGTTTGATGAAAAATATGTTGCCGTATTTCAAGGCTCCATCGAAGAAAATAGCTTCTTATTGACTCTACCTTTTGATTATATCTTTTTTACGGGAAGTCCAAAGGTCGGTAAAATCATCATGAAAGCTGCCGCTGAGCAGCTCATACCGCTTACATTAGAGTTAGGTGGGAAATCTCCAACGATCGTTCATCACGATGCTAATCTAGAGAAAGCTGTTCAGCGTATTTCTTCAGGAAAATGGATCAATTGCGGGCAGACCTGTGTTGCGCCCGATTACATCTATGTACATGAATCCGTCAAAGATGCGTTTATAGACCATTTTAAGTCTTATTTAAAAACAACTTACGAAGATAAATCATTAGGGAAAATTGGAAAGATCGTAAGTCAGCATCAAATCAAAAATCTAGCTTCTTATCTTGATGCGGCACCTGAAAAAGTAATCTATGGAGGGAAATACGATCTTGATACACGTCATTTCGAAGCTACACTAATGACGGATATAAATTGGGATGATGCTGTGATGCAACAGGAAATATTTGGGCCAATACTGCCTATCCTGACTTACATTGATATTGACGAAGCATTAAATGAAATTAACTCCAGACCAAAGCCTTTGGCACTGTATGTATTTTCGGAAGACCAAAAATTTGCGGAGGATGTGATCGCTAGAACAACAAGCGGTGATGCCGAAATTAACAGTACATTGATCCACGTCGGTTCGCATTATCTTCCTTTCGGTGGAGTAGGCACCTCGGGAATGAGTAAATACCATGGTAGATTCAGCCTGGAGAATTTCAGTCATCAGCGATCAATTCTCCAAGTTAAGTAAGTTATAAATATGGAATTTTACATGAACAACTTATCCATGAATAATGTTGATTGCATGCTTGAATAACATCGACTGCAAAATTCTTTAAAAAAATCCCTCACGCAGTATAACAGTTGCACAATTTTTGTTTAACTAAATTGAACTATTTGATCATATCTTAGGTTAGTTACTTAAGGCATTTTGCTCAGTCAATTTATTGGGTTCCTTAAAAGAAAATATGAAAACTGTTTTTATTCTAGAAGATGAGGTTGGTATACAGGAAGTGCTTGAACTTCTTTTGTCATCACAAAATTATAACGTAGTAACCTTTTCAACCGTAAAGGAGTTTAACTGTAGGGAGATGGATATTCAGCCGGATTTATTTATGCTTGACGTGATGTTGCCTGATGGGCTCGGAACCGAGGTGTGCCGAGAACTTAAATGCGACCCAATAACATCCAATGTACCGGTATTATTGATGAGCGCCCACGCTAAAATTATGAAAACGGATGATCCACATAGCGCTGATGATTTTATGAGCAAACCATTTGACATCAACGATGTTATTTCAAAGGTTGATAAGTTGACCGCACTCCAGGCATAAGACTGACTGAAGATTATAATGCTATTGCGCTTAATAGGGGAGTGGAAGGCTGAAGGAAAAGACGCTACCTTCTTTCTGAACACTCTCTACGCGTATAGTTCCATCATGAAGTTCTACTATTTCTTTACATAGATAGAGTCCGATACCCAAGCCCGCAGTTCCACCAGTGCTAATTTCCTTCACCCGATAATAACGTTCAAATATTCGTTCCTGATCATCTAATGGAATGCCTTTTCCATGATCCCGAATACTGATATTGATATTTTTACCATCCACAACGTAATCTGTAATTATCGTTGATCCCACAGCAGAATATTTTATGGCATTGCCAATCAGGTTATGGATCACCTGTGCTATCTTTTCTCGGTCCGCATATATATCCACAGCCCCAGAAGATTTAAAAATAAAATTATGGGTTTTGACTGTAACGCGAATCTCTTCTTCAATTTCTGAAAACAACAATTTGAAATCAAAAGCTCTTTTATCCATATACATCATGCCCGATTCTAATCGCGACACGTTGAGAAAGCCATTAATCATACTGGTCATATAGTCAACTTGCTTTATAGATTTCCCAAGCATATTTTGTGGTGCAGCTTCTCTTGTATGAAAGTCCATCTGCTGTAACATTTGAAGATAGGCCTTAAGCGAGGTTAGAGGTGTCTTTAGCTCATGACTGACCATGCCCATGAAATCGTCCTTCCGCTGTTCCTCTTTTTTTTGCTCTGTAATATCTCTAAGCGTACCGTTGAGACTCAATGGAATACCATTTTGATCATAGAACACTCTTCCATTTGCTTGAAGAAGCCTTATTTTTTTGTCAACCTTATTTTTAATCTTATATTCTACAAAATAATAGCCATCGGAATCTGTACTAACGGCGTATTGAATTGCAGCAATCACGCGATCTCTATCCTCTGGTAAAATCACCGATAAGGCCTGGTTGAGGTCCACATTTTCATTTGTTGAGAGGCCAAACCACGTCTTGAGCATTGAATTTCCAGAAAAATGGTTTGTGGCGATCTGATAGTAGAAAGTCGCGAGCTCACCCGCTTCTATTGCCAGCGCGAGCATCTGCTGATTATTCTCATTCCGTCTTCTTTCCAAAACCTGTTGAGTAATTTCTTCGAGGATAATAAGCACACCTGAAATATCGCCATCTTCTGAAAATATAGGCTGATAAACGGAATTTACGATCGCTTCTCTCAAGCCGTCTTTGTGGCGCAGTTTCACCGTGAATTCCGTATTAATTTTAGGCTGTCCGGTTTTGTAAACCTGCTTAATCCAATCGTTTACAGGTTGTCCCTGAAGCTCCGGACGCGCACTTTCATGCGGAAGTCCGATGATTTCTGACTCTTTGCGCCCCCAAATCTTGAGAATAGCGGGATTGGCAATTTCAATGAGATGTTCGGGACCATTTAACATGGCAATACCCACAGGCGCCTGCTCTATGATTGCTCGGATGTACTTCCGACTATCTGCAAGCTGCTTTATATAGCTATTGAGTTCCTCATTAGTAGCAGTAAGTTCCTCAAGTGTAGCGGCCATCTCCTCATTGAGTGCCTGCTCTATTTCTTCTTTCTGCTTTATCTGCCTCAAAAACTCCCGGCGTGAGGTTACTTCGAGTGCGGTATTTAGGATACACCATGTTTTCTGATCTTGGTCAACGAGCGCTCTATATTCGTAATCAAAATAATCCAGTGTTTCCTTTCCGTTTTTGATCAATACTGCGGGCGCCTCAGATACAGCATACGTTTTTCCGGTATGCCACACTTCTTGTAGAAGTTTTAGAAACGGCTGTCCTTCGAGTTCGGGAATAGCTTCCATTAAAGGTTTGCCGATAACAGAAGATTCTTTGCCCCAGAGTGCCAACATACCGGCATTCGCAAAGCGGATAATTATATTTTCGCCGGAATATATAGCGGTAGGTGCAGGGGAGGAAGCTAAAGCCTGAATAATTAATTCAGCACTAAAGGAATTATCAAATGGGCCTTCGGTTGGGGAGTTCATACACCAGCAAAAGTATGGAAAAGATAATTTATATCCATGTATAATCGTAGTAAAATGCGCTATATATTTTCTCAAGAAACTTAATAATAGCTATCGTCCGCATTTTCTGATTTTATCGTATCGGTCTATCTAGATTGCGCATTTTTGATCGATAACATTTAATGCGATATTTCCGATTTCTTTAAAATGAGACTAAGTTCCTTTATTTTCTTTGATAGAGTTTGCCTTTCAGTATTGGATTTGCTTAGATTAATGGCCTGTTTGTAATGTTCAATAGCTCTTTCAATGTTCACGTTGGAATACAGGTAACCTAACAATTCATGATAATAATTGCTTTCAACTAAATTTAACCTTTTGGCTACAGGAATGGCCTCTTCGTTGCCATAAACTTTGGCAAAAGCAAACGTTCGGTTTAGTGCTGTGATTGGTGAATATTCAATTAAAATAAGTTGGTTATAAAGCTTTAAAATGTAATCCCATTTGTTTTTATCGGTCTTTGTAGTATGCCAATAAGCAATTCCCGCTTCCAGATGATATTTTGAAAGTTCGTTACTTGTTGTTGCATTTATCAGATAATAATTTCCTCTTTTAATAAGTGATTTATCCCACAGACTTTTATCTTGCTCGTCAAATAAAACAGCCTCGTTTTTATCATTTGTGCGCGCCCTAAGTCGTGAACTTTGAAAACACATAAGAGCCAATAAAGCATTGCATTCAGGTGTGTTTGTCAATGGATTCTCCGTCAATAACAATGTGAGTCGCGTTGCTTCTGAACAGAGATCTATTTTGATTTGCTGTTTGTCTGATTTAGAAAAATAGCCTTCGCTAAACAATAAATACAATGTTCTTAAAACCATGTCCAATCGTAAGCAAATATCGGTTTTTGTTAAACTTTTAATTTGAAAATTATCTTTTCGAAGATTTGCCCTTCCTCTTTGTAGTCTCTTCTTAATGGTTTCTGATTTTGTCAAAAACGCATTTGCAATTTCTTCAATGCTAAAACCGCAAAGAATCTGAAGTGCCAGGCAAATTTGGCTTTCATCTGAGTTTACAGGATTACACACCGCAAAAATCATCGCTAATTGACTATCGGAAACCATCTGTGAATCAAATTCGAAATTGGGTTCAACTTGGAAGTGAGGCTGTATTTCGCTTTTTATTTTAGTTTCAAAAACCAATAGTTTCTTGAAGTAGTCTTTGGTTTTATTCTTCGCCACCACATAGAGCCAGGCCCTTGGATTTTCGGGTATTCCGTTGACGGCCCAATGTTGCGAAGCTTTTAAAAATGTATCGCTGACAATATCTTCTGCAATTTCAATATGCTTTAAACCAAAACTACGACATAAAACCGCCGTCATTTTTGTATACTCCAGGCGAAATAAATGAGGTAGAAGCTCCATGGTATAGAATTTTGTTACACACTCCATTAAAATATACAAAACTTTCCAACAAAAATGCTGTTGGAAAGTTTGCTTGGATTTCTCTAATCACGTTTTACAACTTCTCGAACTTCAATGCTTCCACCCACTTGGGTAAAAATTGGATTGTCTTTCGCTATTTCTACCGCTTCGTCAATGTTATCTGCTTTCACAACAATATAACCGCTGATAAATTCTTTAATTTCTGTATAAGCCCCATCTGTTATCACATTGTTAGGCTTCACCGTTTTCGCACTTCCCTCAAATGGTAAAAGTGTGTTGCCCTTATCCACCAATTTGTTTTGTGATGCAATTCCAGCTAACCAATTCATACGTTCCTGCATTTGTTCAGGAGAAGGTTTGAAGTCTGAAATGTCCTTTAATCTAAAAATTAATGCAAATTCTTTCATATGTTTAAAGTTTTTATTATTTGCAGTTAAGACGATCGACTGACTAAATTAGGGACAATCTTGTGCTGATTTTAATACTAAACTATTAAAAAAAGCGCTTATAGCCAAGTTTACTTATCTCTTTGTAACCGCATTGCCAAATACAGTGCTATTCACAATAAGGACTTAAAAATTCCGGTGAAAGATTGATTTGATCATGAAACCGTGCTATAAAATAGGCAAAAAAAAAGCAGATAACAAACCTGCTACCTGCTGAACTTAATTTAAAGAAGTTTTTAAGCTTCCTACTTAATTATGCGATGCGCACATTAACTGCGTTAATGCCTTTTTTTCCATTTTCGAGATCAAATGTTACGGCGTCATTTTGACGTACATCATTCAGTAGACCTGATGAGTGGACGAAAATATCCTGACCTCCATTTGACGGTGTAATAAAACCAAAACCTTTAGTTTCATTGAAAAATTTTACTGTTCCTTGTTGCATTATATTTATTATTAAATTATATTTTACTCAAATTCTCCCTGCGTCTGTGAGTACTTAATATATAGCACTACGCATAAAGCAGTTAAATCAAATTGTAAACAAAAAATGAGGATGGTATTTAATCGTATTGAAAATATCAATTTGAAGAAAGGAACTTTACCTGATCTGCTGATAACAAAAACTAGCGGCTGAAAAAGCGAAGACTGATAAGATGGAGTAAACTCAAAAGTTCAGAAGAAGCGATGGCAGAAGCCTGATTATTTCACTAAGGTAAACAATGTTTTTAATAAAAACAAGTTATTTGTCTAAAAATATTTTCCTTGAACTATGGTCGTAACACTACTTCCCCAATATCTTTTTCCTATGATTCACACCCCAGTTGTGTAGCTCTTCAATGACTTTTTGTAACGTAAAGACATAATCAGTGGCCGTATATTCTACCAGCACTGGCGACTCATCATAAACGGTACGTTTGACGAGCTGGTGTTCTTCCAGATCTTTTAGTTCTTTAGCAAGTACCTTTGAAGAAATTTTCGGAATACTTCTTTCTATTTCTCTAAAACGTTTGTGGCCACTCATAATGGAAATAATGATGAGGATTTTCCATTTCCCGCTGATAACGTCAAGGGTGTCACGAACGGTTAGCATTCTCGCCATACAGTCGGATTCGGTGCTTTTTGGAAATTGATCTTTCATTTTACTTACTTTAAGGTAACTGCTTACTTTAGGGTAACTGCTTACAAAATGTAAGCAAATGTACGTATTTTTGATTTATAAAAATCTATTTCAACAATTAAAGTAAATTAAAAATGACAAAACAGATTGATTTCTCCCAGAATCCAGATGCAAGAACAAAACGTACCTATTGGATCATCACCGGTATTACCATGGCTTTAATCATCTTGCCATCCTACTTCGCGCCACGAGAATACCTTATCCAGACGACGAAAAACCTGCAGTTTCCAGATTATTTCCCACTTGAGCTGGATATCTTAAAAATCGTTGGAGCCATCTTCATTCTCATTCCAGCTATCCCCACGATGCTCAAAGAATGGGCTTATGTAGGTTTCGGCATTCTCTTGCTATCCGCAAGTCTAGCACATGGTATTGTCGATGGTCTGGCGAAAGGTATTGCCCCGCTTATTCCGTTTGCATTGTTGGCAGTATCTTATTATTATTTCCGTAAACTGAACTATGAAAAATAGTACACTAGCGTTACTATTATCCCTGCTCTTCCTTATAACGTTTGGTCAGGGAAAGAATCAAATGCAATTAAAACAAACAAAGGATAGGACGATAGAAAAAAAAAATGAAAATAGAAATATGGTCGGATATTATGTGCCCTTTCTGTTACATCGGAAAGCGTAATTTCGAGAAAGCTTTAGCTCAGTTTCCCCATAGGGACCTGGTAGAAGTAGAATGGAAAAGCTTCCAGCTTGACCCAACCATGCCCGAAACACCTAAATATCAAAACGATATGTATATGTTTGTGGCCGACCGGAAGGGATTAAGTTATGGGCAGTCAAAAAAGAGGCATCAGGATCTGATCGAGTATGCTAAAACTGTAGGTCTTCAATTCAACTTGGATAAAGCATTGGTCACCAATTCAATGAGGGGTCACCGAATCATACAGTTTGCTAAAACCAAAGGTTTCGGTGAGAAAGCTGAAGAGATTTTATTTAATGCCTATTTCACAAAAGGCAAGAATCTTAATGATCAGAAAACACTGGTCGAACTTGGACAAGAAATCGGTTTAACGGAAGGCGAGATCAATACTGCACTGACAGACCCTATCTATATGCGAAAAGTAGCACATGAGGGCCAAGAAGCACAGACATTAGGCGCTAAAGGTGTTCCTTTTTTCGTAATCAACAGCAAATATGCCATCGCTGGTGCACAACAGCCCAATGATATTTTACAAACCCTTGAAAATTCTTTCTTTGAGTGGCGGAAAGAGAATCCGCAGGCAACATTAGAAGTAATACAAGGAAAAAACTGTTCAATTGACGGCGAGTGCAATTAAAAACCATAAAATACATTCATTAAATCAGTACAAGTGAAAACAATAGCAATAGTTGGAGCAGGCGCTGGACTGGGCCTCTCCATCGCAAAGAAATTTGGTGAAAATGGTTTTCGGATAGCCCTTATTGCAAGAAATCAGCAAAAGCTGAATGACCTAGTCAGCCGATTGAATATATCAGGAATCGAAGCAGCGGCTTTCACGGCAGATATCTTGGATAAAGCTCAGATCGCATCTGCCTTTGATGCTATCAAAGAAAAATACGGTTTCATAGATGTTCTTGAATACAGCCCAATACCAAGTGTCCATAATTTGGCAGCAACTTTAGATGTTAATGAAGAAAATGCACTTTATCAATTTCAATTCAATGTGCTTGGTGCAATTTCATCCATCCGTGAAGTGCTTCCGGATATGTTGGCTAAAAATACAGGAGCGTTATTATTCACAACCGGAGGTGCTTCATTTTCGCCTGTACCCATGATGGGTAACGTAGTAATAGCGATGGCTGGTCTTCGCAATTATGTTCTTAATCTGAATACCGAGTTATCTGGAAAAGGTATTTACGCAGGTCATATCGGTATTGGTATTTGGATGCAGGAAGGCTCCGCTGTACAGGACAAGATCGCAGATATATGGTATGATATGTACATGAAGCGAGAAAGAGCTGAAGAGTATATTTCCGAAGATAAGGTGAAATGATTCGAATTACCTAATAAAGCAATTGAGAAGGCTGATTTTTCTTGATCTAGATCAAGAAAAAAAATCTTGTAATGTGATAAATTTAATCCAACAAAAAGATAATACAATGGAAATAACAGCCGCATTAGTAAAAGAAAAAGGTGGAAAATTCGAATTGGAAAAAATAACGCTACAAGAACCTCGGCAAGATGAGGTATTAGTACGAATTGTAGCAACCGGAACTTGCCATACTGATATGGCTGCAAGAGATCAACAAACGGGCGCTACTCCTTTTCCTATCGTATTAGGGCATGAGGGTGCTGGAATTATCGAGAAAGTAGGAGATGGTGTGAAAAACCTTAAAGTGGGTGATCATGTTGTTTTAACTTTCGGTTTCTGTGGAGAGTGCTACACATGTCAGCGTGGTAAACCCACTTACTGCGAAAATTTCCCGGCTTTGAATTTTGGGGGAGCACGTATGGATGGCTCTCATAGTCACCAACACAACCAACAAGATATCTTCGATAATTTCTTTTCTCAATCCTCGTTTGCAACATACGCAATAGCAAATAAAAGAAACGCTATAAAAGTTTCTGAAAAAGCGCCGTTAGAATTATTGGGACCGTTAGGTTGTGGTATTCAGACTGGTGCAGGAGCAATCATCAACTCGTTGAAAGTATCTCCGGGAAAATCAATTGTTATCTCTGGTGCCGGCGCTGTCGGATTGGCTGCTTTGCTGGCGGCAAAAGCATGTTCGGCTGCGGAGATCGTATTAGTCGATATCAATCAAGAACGTCTAGATTTTGCGTTGGAACTCGGTGCAACCCATACCATTAACAGCCGTAATGAGAATGTGGTAGAATCTTTACAAAAGATTTCCCCGAAAGGATTTGATTTTGGGTTTGACACCACCGGTCGTAATGATGTTATTAATAATACCTTATCGAGTTTGAAGTCCTTGGGACAAATGGGTATTGTTGGTGTGGCTACAAAGCCACTTGAAGTTGAAATGAATACATATGTACTTAAAGGAATTAAGTTGATCGGAATTGTAGAAGGGGACAGTGTACCGACCGAATTTATCCCAGAGATGGTAGAGATGTATCTGAATGGACAGTTCCCATTTGATAAATTAATTAAGAAATATAAATTCGAAGATATCAATCAAGCTATAGAAGATTCAGAATCAGGAAAGACCATTAAACCAGTAATTCTTATTGGTGAGTATAAAGGGTAATCAGCAAAGGGATAAGTCAGTAGCATTAAATGTTACTGACTTATCTATTAAAAATATTTATGTCCGTAGCATCATTTATTTATGGGTCAAAATCGTTAGGGTGAGAACTATTTAAAGCATTATCGGTTTATAGCAAATAAATTGATTACATTTGTTTTATTGATCTTATCGTATGAATTCTCCCAAAAATATTGATTCTGAGTCATTGCTCAGTGTACTTTTTCACTCACCCAATGCCACTGCAGTCTATCAGGGAGAAGACATAAAAATAATGACTGCCAACCTAGCAATGCTCAATTTTTGGGGAAAGGATAGATCGGTTGTGGGTAAAAACCTACAAGATGCCGTTCCCGAACTTAAAGGACAGCCTTTTGTTGATATTCTCAAAGGAGTTTGGTATTCTGGTAAGACTTACATTGCAAAAAACTGTTCCGCATTTCTTCAAAAAGATGGTGTACTCCAGGAATTTTTCTTCGATTTTGAATATAAAGCGATTTTAGATCAAAACGGTAAAACTGCATATATTCTTCATACTGCTTCGGAAGTATCAGAACGTATGAATGCCTTAAAACTTGCAGGTGAAAAGTCCCTTGCGGAAAAAAATCTCAACGAAAAGCTTTTGGCCATAAATGAGGAGTTTAAAGTAGTAAATGCCGATCTGCTATCTAAAAACGAGGAACTCATCACTTCAGAAGACAATCTTCATAAACTATTTTCGCTGTTGCATGAACAGCAACAGCTTTTCCGCATCATGATCGAGCAGTCCCCCGTAGCTATGGCTACTTTGAAAGGCCCTGACTTTATTGTGGATGTTGTAAATCAGCATATTCTTGATATCTGGGGCAAAGATCGCTCTGTATTAGGGAGGCGACTCGCTGAGGCATTACCAGAACTGAAAGATCAGCAATTCCTTGATATTCTGAAAAATGTTTATGAAACTGACGAACCTTTTTACGGAAAAGAACTCAAGGCCCTGCTTACTGTCGACGGAGAAACGCTGGAACGCTATCTTAATTTCGTTTACCAGCCTACGAATGGTCTCTCAAAGGAGGAGAAGCTTATTCTTATTGTTGCTACGGATGTGACAGAACAGGTCAATAGCAGAAGAGCAATCAATGAAATAAATACCCGACTGGAAATTGCGATGGACGCCAGCAGATTAGGATCTACCGAGGTGCAGCTAGCTACGGGGAAGATGCAGAGCACGGATCGGTTTAAGATGAATTATGGATTTATGACGGAGGAGGATTTTTGTTATTCGGATCTTTTTGAGGCAATGTATCCGGAATATCGTGACAGGGTAAAAGAACTGGTGCAGGAGGCGATTCGCACCAATGGAATCTATAGCACAGAATATCCTGTCAAATGGCGCGATGGCTCTACGCATTGGATTCAGGCCCATGGACGTCCTCGTTACAATGATTTGGGAGTCGCAGACCGCATGGTAGGCATGACATTGGATATCACAGATCGAAAGCTTTTTGAACAGCAGAAAGATGACTTTTTAAGTATTGTGAGCCACGAGTTAAGGACTCCAATTACAGTTTTAAAAGCTTCCCTGCAGTATCTTGAACTTTTAAAGGATAAACCTTATAGTAATATCCATTCGAAAATGATCAACCAGTCCTTAAGAAGCGTGGAGAAGATGAACGATTTGGTTGCTGAACTATTGCAAATTCGCCGCCTTACCGAGGGACAGCTTGAAATCAAAAAAGATTGGTTTAATATGTTTGATCTTCTTCTGCGTACTTGTGACCATGTCTGCTTTGAGGATGAATATCAATTGGTTGTTTCGGGAAATCAAACTGCGAGGGTATATGCCGATGAGCATAGGATCGATCAGGTTGTTATCAATTTTGTCAATAATGCAATTAAGTATGCGCCGATGTCGAAAGAAGTCCATCTAAATGTCGAGGTATTGGAAAATCAATCCGTAAAAGTCTCTGTCCGTGATTTTGGCATAGGCATCGAGCAAGAAGCCCTGCCTAAATTATTTGACCGATATTACAGAGTAAGTCATTCGGGTAAAGAATATTCTGGATTAGGACTTGGTTTATACATCTGTTCTGAAATTATCAGAAAACATGAAGGCCAGATAGGAGCCCAGAGTGTTGTTAATGAAGGAAGTACATTTTGGTTTATCCTACCGAACGGCAAGTTATCTGATTAGATTTCTACTATAATTCGCCTTCTTATTGCTTGTTTCATGAAGATTATTTATTAAAATCTCACCTTTACACAGATCAATTTACTGCGATAAACCGTCCTTTCTCATTTTTAGAAATTCTTTGTTGTAGAATTAACTGTAGCATCCCTCTTGGTTCCAGTTGTATATTGCGTATAAAATACTTTAACTAATTATCGGGAATCAATCTTTTACCTAAACGATTTGGGATCTGTCCGAGCATTTTCTGACAAGAACACTTCATCATTTCTAGTTGTCCGTTTGTCATTTATTTTTCTTAGTCCTTTGCGTTTCTTATTCATTTGTACATGAAAATAACGGGACTTACCAATAAGTTTATCAGACTGACAAAAATGCTTTTAAATATCAAATCCCTATTGACTATCATGCTTTTCAGCTTTGTAAGCCCTCAATTGGTGTATGCTCAGATTCCAGATTATGTCATCCCTGAAATAAAAGGGAACACAATTGAAAAGACGCTGGTTGTTTTTATCACTGGCGATGGTGGATATAACAATTTTAGCAAGAGCTTATTGCGCTATTTTGAGCGAGACGGTTTCGATAGGTTGATCCTCGATTCAAAAAAATATTTTTGGAAAAAGAAGACACCGAAAGAAGCAAGTCAAGATTTTGAAAGATATATTCAACTGTATCTAGAAAAGTCTAAATGTGATAATATCTATATCATCGGCCACTCTTTTTCTGCGGCAGTACTTCCGTTTATAATACATCACTTCTCGGCTGCTCTGCAGAAAAAAATCAGGCATGCCACCTTTCTTTCTCCTGATCGATATGCAAGTTTGGAAGTAACATTATCCACCATGCTTAATTTCAAACAGAAGCCAAATGAGTATGAGGTTCTTCCTGAAGCGCTCAAATTGAGATCTATTGCTTCCACCTATATATTTTGTAAAGAAGGTGAGGAGGAATTAGCATCCATGTTTCAAAAATCGGGATTATCCGTAGCCCGGTTAGACGGACCTCATAATTACAACAGAAATTTTCACGCAATTTACCAGGCAATCAAGCTCACTAAATAAAGCTTGCAAACCAAATGATTATTAAAAAATAAAAACATTTTAATGAATTTTATGCGCAACTACCTCGTTTTCCTTTTTTTATTTGCTATTTCATCCTTGTCTGCTCAGGAACTCATAACCGGAAAAGTTGTTGATGCCAGCAGCGGTCTAGCAATAAGAGGTGTTACCGTCAAACATATGCAAAGCGGCATTGCAAGCAGTACCGATCAATCGGGTAATTTTAATCTGCAGATTTCCGCCTTAACAGGAACACTATCCATTAGCTCGGTTGGTTACACAAGCCAGACGATGCCTGTTTCGCAGCTTACTCCAGGGAAATCCATAACGATCATACTTTCAGAATACAGTCAAAATCTGGAAGAGGTAGTTATCAACGCACCGAAAAAGCGGTACAGAAATAAGAACAATCCAACGGTCGACTTTATCAAAAAAGTAATCGAAAAACGTGACGAAAACAATGCGCTTAAAGGTGCGGATCAGGTTTTTTCAGAATATGAGAAACTTTCAATGTCATTGGGCATTCTCAATGAGAAAACTGCCGACTCCCGTCTACTGAAAAAGTTCACTTTTCTTAAAGCTGGGCTTGATACAGTAAAGTTACCGGGACGATCGCTTATACCGATTTACATGAATGAAAAGCTTGGAGCTAGAACGATATCCAATAGCCAGGGTTCCTTGTACACGTTGAGAGGTGAGAATCAATCGCGGGTAGATCAGTTTATCGATGAGGACGGAGTAGACGAATATTTAAATAAAATCTATGGTCTCAGCGATGTGTATGAAAATGATGTAGCCATTGGTAACAGACGTTTTTTAAGTCCTATCGCCACCTTTGCGCCTTCTTTTTATAAGTATTATAACATGGATACAATCAGCGAAACATTGCCAAAACAATTAAAAATTCGATTTGTACCTCGTAATGCCCAAGATGCACTATTTTCAGGATACCTATATATCGATCTAGACGGTAGCTATGCACTGCGGAAAGCAGAGCTAACCCTAAGTGATGCGACCAACATCAATTGGGTGAAGAGCCTGCAGATGGACTTTGATTACAGTAAAAATAGAAATAGTAAGTATTTTCTCAATAAAAGCGTGACTAAAATTGACCTTGGTTTATTTCAAAAGGGCATGAACCTATTTGGAGAGAAAGTATTGATCAGAACGCTCGACGAGCAAGCACAGCTTGCATTACCACCTTCGGACAATAGTGAGTTAGCCAAACGAAAAAATAGGACCAACGTGAACTGGGACCTTGTACGTCCGGTAAAGCTAAGTACCCTTGAAAGTAATGCATTCCGTAATATTGATAGCTTAAAGAATTCGCGATCATTCCGCAATTTAATGTCGGTCGGTGCTATTGTTACCTCCGGTTATATTGGGAAAGGATTGTTTGAAATCGGGCCAATTCCTTCATTTTACAGTTTCAACCCAGTGGAGGGAAACCGATTCAAATTTGGAGGAAATACGACTGACGAATTCAGTAAACGGCTCGTTTTTGAAGGTTATGGTGCTTACGGATCTAAAGACCAGAAATTCAAATATAACCTAGGTGCTATATACTCCCTCAACGGCGAGTCGGTATACAAATATCCCGTTAGTTCAATCGCTGTCAGGACTACACGCGATATCCGTGTGCCGGGACAAGATCTCAATTTTTTGGACAACGATAATTTTCTGCTCTCTTTTAGACGCGGTATTAATGACCGGATAATCTATTTTAACAAAACCCAGGTCGAGCTCCACCACGAATTTGACAATCACATATCGTTTAAGCTCGGGTTTAAAAAAGAAACGTTAACTCCAGGGGGCAAACTGATGTTTCCATTAAATACTAATGAAAGCCATATGGACAACATCAGCACGGTGGCCCTCACCGGAGTATTCCGTTGGGCACCGGGTGAGAAGATTTATCAAGGCAAGCGTTTTCGTCGAATAATAAATACAGGGAAACCTATTTTCTCTCTATCCGCAGAAGTTGGGATCAAAGGATTGATCGGGGGACAGTATGATTATCAGCGCTTCATTTTTGCTGCCAATAAAAGAATTTTTATGTCGCAGCTGGGATTTTCGGACGTCGTTTTTGAAAGCGGCATTCAATTTGGAAAAGTACCTTATCCGTTGATGATGATTCATCGCGCCAATCAGACTTATGCCTATCAAGCCAACTCCTTCAACTTGATGAATACATTGGAGTTTATGAGTGACCGCTACAGCTCCCTGCAATTTCAGCATGGATTTAATGGTTTTATCCTAAACAAGGTTCCCCTATTGAAAAAATTGGATTTAAGGGAGTGGCTTTCTTTAAAAGTATTGTATGGACATGTAAATCCTGAAAATAGGATGAATAATGGAGAATTTGGGACCTCCAATTTCACGCCCGGTTCCACGCCTACATTATTTGGATTAAATAGGGGACCGTATGTGGAGGGAAGTGTAGGGCTGGGTAACATTTTTAAAATACTGCGTATTGATGTCGTGAAACGTTTTACCTACCTGGACAATCCGTCAGTTTCGAAATGGGGAATCAGGGCAAAAATTGGAATTGATTTTTAAACTTTTTTCATTCAACTATGCAACTATCAATCATGAAAAATTGGAAAGTATTCTTTAAAATATTCTTAGGTCTGATTTTATTATTTGGAGGAGTCCTTTTCTTTATTGATCAGCGGTCTGAAGTCATGGCTGCCGGTCAATTGATACGGAATTGCTCTCACCTTTGGTTTGGCGCTGGAGTTATGCTGTCTTTGAGTTACATTATTGCCCATGGTTTCGTGTACACAGCCAGCTTTAAAACGCTGTCCTATACACTCTCTCTACCCGCAGCCATAAAGTTATTTTTGAAGCGAAACTTTGCAGGTGTATTTCTTCCCGCTGGTGGATTTACTTCAATAGCGCTGTTTAGAAACGATACCGCAAAAGAGGAAATATCCAGAGCAACAACAGATTTTGCTTCGGTCGTCTATACTTTGATCAATCTATTATCGCTTTTGTTGTTAAGCTTATTTGTCTTATTTTTTTGGGGATTTCACAATGCCAGTGCGTCTTTTCAGCTCTTTTTAGCTGGATCTTTGGCCTTTTGTGCTATGCTAATCTGGGGCATCATATCTTTTTACAGGAAAAAAAGTGTCTACCATCTAGTCGCACGATACTTCCCACGGGCGCAGTCTTTTCATCAGGATCTCGCCAGTCGAAAGTTGGCTATGAAACCGTTAATATTAAGTTTAGTTTGGGCACTGGCGGTAGAATTGATCGGGATATTTCATCTGTATGTGTCCATGCGTGCGCTAAATCTTGAACCATCTGTTGAGGCCTGTCTCGTCGTTTATACAGTTGCGACATTATTTTACTGTTTTTCACCCTTTATGAAAGGAGTAGGTATTGTCGAAATTTCCATGGTTGTTTTACTGTGCCGTTTTGGTTACACGGAGCAGGAAGCAATCTCAATATCGCTGCTTTATAGACTGTTTGAATTTTGGATTCCCTTATTGATCGGCGGCGTAAGCTTTTTCGTTCAGAAAGACAATATTCTCATCCGTTTGTTACCGGCTATTTTTCTCTTTGTATGCGGGCTATTGAATATTGCTTCCGCCTTCTTACCGGATTTTCTTCCAGCAAAGGAGCCAATCATGATGATTTTTTTGGAAAGCGGATTTTTTAGTTCCACGGTCAGTTTTCTATTGATCGGGATTGTTTGTATTGTCTGCGCTATCTTCTTGCTTCGTGGCCTGCGGGCAGCGTGGTATCTTTCACTTATCCTTTGTATCGCTTTATGCGCAGTCAGTTTCATTGCCGGTGAGGTATATACCGAAGGGATGACTGCCTTTGTTGTAATCGTTATCTTATTATACTCATATAAGCACTATTTTGTGTCAAACATAACCAGATTTACATCAATAAAAAATAACGCTTCAATTGCTTTAATGCTAAGTCCGTTGATGTATGGACTCCTTGGATTTTATTTTCTTAATCGTACACATTTTGTCATGGATGCCACGGTAGTGAGTTTAATAAAGACTACTTTGCAGGCCTTTGCTCTGCTTGATTCACAAGCAGGCAATCCATATACGCTTTTAGGACACAGCTTCATATATTCACTCAATTTGCTCGGAGCATTGTGTATCTCAATGCTGTTTTATTTCGCACTAAGGCCCGTAACCAAAGCGGAAAATGCGATAGGCAGGGAGGTTGAACTGGCACAGATGCTACTTGAAAAATATGGACGGTCGCCAGTAGATTATTTTAAGACCTACGGTGACAAAAGTTTCTATTTCAATGCAGATAAAACCGGATTTATTGCTTATAAAATAACCTTAGGCTTTGCGGTAGTATTGGAGGGGCCGGTCTGCGCAAATGATCGGGATATTATGCTTGATTTAATCCAGTCTTTTGAACGGTATTGCAGAACACAAGGTCTGAAAGTTACCTATTACAGGGTAGATATCACGCAGCTCGGATTATATCAAGCATTGGGAAAGAAGCATTTCCTTATTGGTGAAGAAGCCATTGTCGATGTTACCAATTTTAACTTACAGGGAAAGAAGCGTAAGTCCTTAAGAAACGCCGTTAACACGATAGAGCGCAAAGGTTATCAAACGCAATGTTATCGCGCTCCTTTATCCGAAGCTTTGATTGCTCAGCTTCGCCTGGTGTCAGACAGTTGGCTCATCGACATGAAAAGAAGTGAGCGTGTATTTTCCCAGGGTATGTTCGAGGAGTCAAAAGTAAGAACTAGTGATGTGATCACGTTGGAAGATGAATATGGCACAATCTTGTCGTTTTTAAACATTATCCCGGATTATACGCCTAAAGAAGCTACCTATGACCTCATCCGGAAAACTGATACGGCGCCCGGCGGGAATATGGACGTGCTGTTGCTTCGCTTTATAGCATACTGCCAGGAAGAGGGCTATGAGATGTTGAATATGGGACTCGCTCCGCTTTCAGGTTTTGAGAGTAAAAAAGGCCTAATAGGAACAGCGATACATTTTCTCTATAACAAACATAAATATTTTAAAAATACACGTGGATTGAGGGAGTTTAAAGAGAAATATGATCCTTTGTGGATACAAAAGTATATTGTATATAGTCATGATATCGATCTTTTAACAGCCCCGTTAGTCATCAATAAAGTGATGCGTGTAAAGAAGTAAATGATGGATAATCTAGTTAATAACAATTTTGAGAAGGTAAAATTCTCGTCCTTCTATGTACCATTATTTTTTTCGGTTGTCTTAGCGGTATTCCTTTCTATCAATCATGCCTGGACGGTCGACAATTATATCGCTGTTCAAAAAGAGACTTTTTTTAGGGTTAATTTGGTATTGTCGCAGTATCCGAAATGGATGGAGAATCTAACACAGCTTGGAGATGCGCTTATTATACTTTCTTTTCTTTCGTCTTTACTGATCTTTACCCCAAGAATCTTTGGGCCGCTGCTATTGAGTTCACTGATCTCAGGTCTACTTTGCTGCTCCTTAAAATGGCTTTTTAATGTTCCCAGGCCCGCGGCTGCGTTGGATACGAAACATTTTGTGGTCATCGGAAAGAAGCTAGTTGGTAGTAATAGTCTTCCTTCGGGCCATGCTATTACAGTATTGACGACATTAACAATTATTTTAATTGCATTTATGCCGCAAAAAAAAATAAAAAAATTGGTTTGGATATTGAGTTTCGTTACAATTTCTGCGATCATCTGCTTAACTCGGGTAGGTGTAGGCGCTCATTATACATTAGATGTTATGATCGGATCTATTATTGGTTATATAGCGGCTGTTGGAGGTATCATCATCAATCAAAAATGCAGTTTATGGCGATGGATATCGAAAAAACGATATATTGCTTTATTGATCGTCGTGTTTTTGGTTTGCTGTGGTATCCTATTTCAAAAAATAATGGAGCAGCAGCTGCCCGTTTTTTATGGCTCGTTTATATGCTTATGCATTTCTCTTTATATCACAATTTGTAGATTTAAAGGCGATCAAAGAAACAGAATTGGGTAAATTTAGGACGATAATCAGCACAAATAGAACAGTTTTTATGGCATTATACCGTACAGAAAGATTAGTTGTTCGCCGGTTCAGTGAGCGCGATGCGGCAGCATACTTGGATTATATGAGCGATCCGCGCGTGAATTGTTTTTTGGAAGAAAAATGCTCCAATATGCACGAGGCCTTAGCCGATGTCAGTAAGAAAAGCAAAGATAGATCCCAATTCGCAGTTTGCAGGAAAGAAGATGATATGTTGATCGGACAACTGTTTGCGATGGAAGAGGGGGATACTTACAATGTTGGCTGGCATTTTAATACCAAGATTGAAGGCAGGGGATACGCTTCAGAGGCGGCAAAGGGCTTATTTGATTATCTCTTTGGGAAAAAGAACGCAAGAAGAATATACTGTTACGTCGAGGACTACAATGTACGCTCACAGCAATTGTGTAAACGCCTGGGCATGCGTGAGGAAGGATTATTTCTTGAGTATATATCTTTTACCAATAATGATGACGGATCACCACGATATGAGAATACATTGCAGTTTGCACTATTGAAAAAGGAATGGATCTAACCTTTCATCCGCTCGATTACATTTTTTTTATAGAACTTTCCGATTGGAAGAACCGTTCCATTTTTTAAAGAGAGTTCGCCACCGGCAATTTTGGAAATTTCCTTCAATGCAACCAGATAGGATTTATGGATCCTGACAAAAAGGTCGGGATCCAGTTTGTTTTCAACTTCCTGTGTTGTGATCTGGCTCATATACATTTTTTCAGCTGTGAAAAATTTGACATAATTGCCATAGCTCTGCGTATAGAATATCGTACTAAGATCCAGTTTTACGATTTCGTTGTCGACTTTTAAAACAAGATGATCCGATTTTGTTACAGGCTGATAGGCATTGGGATTATTCTGCTCTAAATTTCTCTTAGGGGTTCCCATACGGTTAATTACTTTATCAATTGCCGAAATAAAGGTTTTAAAATCAAAAGGCTTTACCAGATAATCCACCACATCATACTTATAGGATTCCAGCGCATATTCTTTATAGGCGGTGGTAAGGATAACAAAAGGTTTATTGGACATTGCTTCCAACATTTCCATCCCTGTTAAGCCCGGCATATTTATATCAAGGAACATCACGTCTACCTGATGGTGATACGCATATTCCATCGCCTCTACAGCAGTGTAGAATGATCCGTTGAGCTGAAGTTGTTTCAGCTGGCTGATAAAATGCTCCAGTACGCGGTGCGCACCTTCTTCATCATCAATAATAATGCAATTTAGCAAGTTCATAGTAGTTTTTTTTGAATTGGAATTAAGAGCGTTGTCTCATAACGTGTTTCAAACTTTTTTTCATCAAGTTTGAAATCACCATTATATATAAACGATAATCGTTGTTTGAGATTGTTTAGGCCGACTTGCGTAGAAGGTTTTTTAAGTTTATCATCTGCGACCGAATTCGCAATGGTCATCAATAACGCATCGGATTTTAATTCAATGTTTATATGGACAAACCATTCCGATAGGTTTTGGCTGTGTTTAAAACTATTTTCAACCAATATGATAAGAAGTAGCGGCGAAATCTGCCAAACACTCATCTCCACTGTGGGATGACAGCATATAAACTTTATATCACATCTTTTACCGATCCTTTCCCTTTCCAGGTCAATATAATTCCGGATAAAATTGATCTCATCGGCTAGCGAAACTTTCGGTAGGTTTCCATTTTCTATCTGATAGCGCATCAGCTCAGATAATTTAACAATAAGTCCGGGAGTTCGATCCGGTTCTGTTAAGCTTACACCATATAGGTTATTGAGCATATTGAAGAAAAAATGCGGGTTTAGCTGCGCATGTAAAAATTTTAGATTCATTTCATTGAGCAAGATCTGGTCCATACTTCTGCGCTGTACTTCCAAAGCGTAACTCTGCATCAGCGAAAGAGCCATAATGGTTGCTGTACTGATGATACAGATGACAAAATGGTAAAGGAAATCCAGTAGCAGCTCATCGGGTTCAAAAAAATCAGGCTGTATCCAGTAGGCATTCGCTACAAAAAGTATAGAGGCGCCTGCAAGGATAGTCGTTAATGAATAACTAATATAGCTTAAATATCTTTTGAGCAGGTACAACCGAAAAATAAAAAACCGATGGATCTGAGCCTGCACATATAGAATTACAAAAAAAACAAGACCCTTCAAGAAATTTTCGAGCGAATTTATAAACAACCATTCATGAAGCATTGTGAGAATATACATGGCACAAAAGATCATAATCTCCTGTGTCCATCTTTTTCGTATGCCAATTTTTGTTGTGTTCATAATATAAGTTTGCGTTCTGATCAAAGATGTCTAATCTTTAAAGGATTCCTGTAAAACTTCCGTTGTTCAAAAGTCGGAAAATAAAGGTAATTCGGAAAATTAAAATGACCAACGTTATTTGACATTTAATAAAGTCTGTTTGTCCGTTTTATTTTTAAGGCCGAAATATATCAACTTGTTTTGCAAGACTAAATTTTTGCAAATGAAAGAATTAATGAAGAACGTATTCAGGCAAATACTAGTGTTTATCCTAGTACTAAGTACAACTTGGGTAGTAGCCCAGACGGCTGGAAACGAGATTGAGATCAAAGGGACCGTTGTTAGTGCATCCGAAAATACAGTATTAGCCGGAAGCACCGTTGTAATCAAAGATGCCGGCGGTAGAATAATAAGTTCGACAAACACGCGCAAGGATGGAACATTTAACTTAAAGGCGCAGCCCTCCACCGCTATTATTGTTTCCGTCAACTATATTGGTTTTAATACCTACGAGTCCGATGCCATAACGCTGAGCCAAGAAGATCTAGATTTAGGACGTATATATCTGGACATTAAAAGTACAATGCTCGAAGGGGTTACCGTAGTCGCAAGCCGGAAAAAGCCTTTGGTTCAAAGCACCAAAGACAAGCTCATCTACAACGCCGCATCGGATATCAGTAACAAATCAGGAAATGCAGCGGATGTATTACGGAAAGCGCCGATGCTGACTGTAGGTGCAAGTGGCGAGCTAAAGCTGCGCGGTAACGCTAATATTAAAGTGTTGATCAACGGCATACCGTCCCGTATTATGGCGAAGAACCTCAAGGTGGCGTTAAAAATGATTCCGGCAAGTTCCATTGTTTCCGTAGAAGTGATGACCAATCCGTCCTCCAAATATGAGGCAGAAGGCGCGGCCGGTGTGGTCAATATCATCACAAAAAAGAAACTAAAAGGAACTAGTGGAACATTGGATATCACGGGTGGAAATTTGGAGCAAACAGGAAATCTTTCCCTCAATATGTCCACAGGAAAATTTAACTTTTCAGCGATGGGTAACTACAGCCGGGAAAGAGAAAAAATGACATCTTCACTTGATAGAACCAATCTGAATAACGGAATTCAAACTGGATCGCTGTTTCAAGAATCTGATATGATTCAAACCACAAAGGGCGGTTCTGCTTCCCTGTCAGGACAATATAAAATCGATTCCCTTCAGACACTTGAAGCGAGTTATTCATATTGGAACGGCTCTTGGCCCCAAAAGGGTGGATTATTTAATCGATATACCAATGCTGATCGGTATCAAGTATATCGGCAAAAAACGGAGCAAAGTGGTAAATTCAATTTCTCGGAATGGGTATTGAACTATCAGAAAAAATTTAATCGTGAAGGGCAGGAATTACAGCTTATAGGGCTGGCTTCAACGGCATCTGACGTGTCAAATTATTTAACTCAGCAGTATAAGCCGGATGGTCAACTCGCGTTTGCAGAACGCGGACCCAATACAGGTAAGGAAAAGGAGTGGAGTCTTCAGGCGGATTATTCACATCCTTTTGGAAAAGAAGGCAAAACTTCGCTAGAGACAGGGGCTAAATATTTGGGAAATAATTCCAAAAGCGTGTATGAAGTCCTTAGCAGTGCAGTGCCTGTAGATCCTAGCCGTTCCGGAAGCATGCAATACAGGCAGCAGGTATTTTCAGCTTATGCTACCCTTAATTTTGATTTAGGAAACGAGTGGACTGTACGTCCGGGAATTCGCTTTGAGCATACAAACATCAATGCCACATTTCAGAATAATGCACCCTATAAGCGGAAATTTTCAAACTGGGTCCCTAATTTACTTGTTGTAAAGAAATTGAGTGAACGCCATGAAGTAAAGTTAGATTATAATGAACGAATTCGCCGTCCGTGGATCATGGATCTGAATCCGTATGCCAATGCAGCGGACCCGTTGAATATCACGCAAGGTAACCCCTATCTTAAACCAGAGCTTACCAAAAAACTCGAACTTTCACATACCTATACCGGAAGTAAGAACACCTTATTGACAAGCAGTATCTATTATAGCTCAAATAAGAATGCGGTGGAGCAGATTGCTAGAGTGAATGAAAAAGGAGTCTCTTTTACCATGCCGGATAATATTGGTGAAAGTACACGAATGGGAGTGAACGTCAATTCGGTATTCAATCCTGTAAAAATCTGGACGGTCAATGCCGGCATAGAGGTCTTTCATTTAAAATTCCGAAGCAACTCTTTGGGACTGAAAAATGATGGAACATTTTTTAACTCAAGCATCAGTAATACAGTTCATCTGATGAAAGGTCTGCAATTAAGTGCTTCAGGAGATTATGGCAATGGTTTTATCACATTACAGGGCAGAAATACAGCAAACTACTCTTACCGTTTTGCAATGAAGAAGGATTTTATGAATAGTAAAGCTAGTCTTACGTTGGCCGTCATCAATCCATTCCAGAACAATTTTAAGGAGACGGTTTATGCTTTTGCCCCTACATTCCAAAGTACCCAGATCAACAGATTTTACAACAGGGCTGCTACGTTGACATTTAGCTGGCAGTTTGGCGGATTACGTGCTCCAAAAGAAAAAGACAATCATTTTACTGACCAAGTGGATGATAAATCGCCAAGAAGGAGAAGAAAATAATTAAAAAAAGTGATGAAATTCTTTACGCACAAACAAAGAAACGAAAGAACTCTAAACACGAACCATTTTTCACTATATCGTGTTTATGGATTCTTTAAACCTTACAAATGGCAATTGCTTGGCTCTTTAATGCTGATTTTTATCGGAGCAGGAGCAAGCATGGCGATGCCATTTTTACTGCGGAATATTATTGATGATGCTCTTCCGCATGGTGACATACAGTTGTTAATTACGTTAGTTATTGCGATGATTTTTGTAACGCTAATTTCTGCTGTAATCAACATGATTCAGACGATACTTTCAACAAAAATTGGACAATCTGTATTGCATGACCTGCGGATAAAGCTGTATTCTCATTTGCATACACTTTCATTGCGATTTTTTACGAATACGCGTGGCGGCGAAATTCAGTCCCGTATTACGCAGGATATTGGATCGCTACAGGAACTTGTTTCCAACACTGCCCAGGAAGCCGCAAAGAACTTAAGTATTGCGATTATGACTGTTATTGCAATGTTTCTCTTAGATTGGAAACTTTCACTGTTTTCACTAACTGTTGTCCCGATAACATTGTCACTGAGTAATTGGGTGGGAGCATTAAGAGAAAAAGTTGCTGAAAAGCAACGACAGAAGTTAGCCGATTTATCTTCAGAAATCAATGAATCCCTATCGGTACCGGGAATGATCCTATCGCGTACAATGGGGAAATCGACATTTCTAATTAGCAAATTTTCCCAGACATCGAAAGATGTGGCAGATTTGGAAGTTCGTTCGCGTACATCCAATGAATGGCAGTGGCAGATTATTTATTTGTTGCTGACCATTCTTCCAGCGCTGACGTTATTACTTGGAGGGCTAAGGATGCAAAGTGAAAACCAAGTTTCAATAGGGACGATCATGGCTATCATCGCATTGCAGGAGCAACTTACGTTCCCTTTACAAGAGTTGCTACGGACAAGTATTGAGGTCCGAAAAGCACGCGTCTTGTTTTCACGTATATTCGAGTATCTGGACGTGCCTGCTCAGATTAAGAACATAGCTGGAGCAGTTGTTTTGGACAAAAAGACAGCAAAAGGGGAAGTGAAACTCGAAAATGTTAGTTTTTCATACGAGGATGGTGTTCAGATCCTTTCCGAGGTGACAATTGATATATCAGGGGGAAGTCATGTCGCCATAGTTGGAGCTACAGGTTCAGGAAAGACGACTATTGGATATCTTATTGCGGGACTTTATGAAGTGAATAAAGGTGCGATATATATCGATGGAGTTGATATCAGGAAATTAAGTCCTGATTCACTTACCGATATTTTGGGCGTTGTTTCACAGGATCCCTATCTAGTTAATGGAACGATAAAAGAGAATCTTTTGTTTGCTTATCCCAGTGCAACTGACCAAGAGTTGATTACTGCAGCGAAAATTACAAAGTTGCATGACTTTATTGTTAATCTTCCGATGCAGTACGATACGCCTATTGGCGAACATGGATATCGTTTTTCTGGTGGTGAGAAACAGCGACTATCCTTAACAAGGACGTTATTGAGAAAACCTGCTATTATTATTATGGATGAAGCGACAAGTGCATTAGATACAATTACCGAACGTCAGCTATCAAGTGCCTTAATTGACTCTATGCAGCATACTACGATAATAACAATTGCCCATCGACTATCAACGGTCCGCCATGCAGACCAAATTGTGGTAATGCACAGGGGTAAGATAGTTGAGAGCGGTTCCCACGAGGAGTTAGCCGCAAAAAATGGTTACTATACAGAACTATTAAAATCAGATCGATTGGAGAAATTGTAATCTATTTCGCGATATCTTTAGCAAGTCGACGCACCCAGCGGTTCCAATATAAATTTTTCCCTTCTTAATTTCTTCAGTCATTACTCCATATTCTATATGACTATAATAAAGAAAAAGATATCGATTTAGTTACCTATCCAAACCGATATCCTTTTCATTGACTTTTTGGGAAGTTATACGCTAGCACAAAAAATAAACTTCACAACATACTATTACCATTTATGTATTACAATTTGACTGCTAAATTAGCGGAAAAACGCCTAGGCATCATCTGGTTCACGTAATTACCCCAGTATAGCTTATTTGTGAGGTTATCCACTTTAAAGCTTATCCGAACTCTCTTTGTTTCATAACCAGCCACAGCATTCATGACCACATATTCCGGAATATAAAATTCACCAAACTGACGCGATTGACTGATGTAGGCTTTGCTATTATAATTACCACCTGCACCAATAGAAAATCCCTGTAAGGCCTTAGCCTGAAATGCATAGTTGACCCATAAATTGGCCGTTTGCGCCGGTCCCGTCCACTGACGTAATCCATCGATATCTGCGTTTGTATTTATGGAGTAAGCTTTATTGTAAGAATATCCAGCGATAACATTGAAACCTTTGACCATGTTAACTATTAATTCTGTTTCAAGTCCTCTACTGATTTGGCCGCCGTCCTGTATGGTGAAACCATTACGGGAAGGATCAGGTCGGAGGATATCGTTCACTTTAATATCATAATAACTTATTGTCGAGTTTAATTTGCCATCAAGCACATTAAGTTTAAGACCGGTTTCCCATTGATTAGCATTACTTGGTTTAAAAACCGTTCGTGCGCCATCGGGCTGTATAGCAGGGCCATTGTTTGCGAATCCGTTCATGTAGTTTCCAAATAAAGATATCTTATCTGGTATAAGCTGATACACGAGTCCAAATTTCGGCGAAAGGTTTGTTTGGCTATACTTTCCGGTAACAGTATCAGCCGCCAGATCGTGTGATCCCCCAGATGCAAAGTGGTCAATGCGAAGGCTGGCCATGGCTAAAAAATTATGAGAAATATTAAAAACATCAGAAAAGTAGGCGCTATAAGTACTTTGTTCACTGATTGTACGTATGGGACTTAGTGTGGCTAAAAAAGCATCTACAGTAGCTTTCGAAATATGAGTATAAGCTGGATCTTTTCCTTTTAGTGCAATACGGTCGAACGGGTAGGCAATAATGAAGTTTTCATTCGATCGGGCGTTGTAATAATCCAGCCCCACTACTAAACGGTTGCGATGGCCAGCAAGTTCAAAGTCACCCGTGAAATTTTGTTGAATTTCAATACTATTATAATTTGAGTTACTATATCGGATATTTCTATTCACACTGTCCTGCATAATTTCATTCCATACGCGGTAGCCCACACTGGAGTGTTTTGTCTGCGAGATCAGCGTTTGTGATTTCCATTTATCTGACAATTGATAAGCGGCTTCAGCGTAAATGCTAACGGATGGTTTAGACTCCGTTAAGTCGTTCCCATGATAATATCTCTTCCAATTGATACCCAAGCTCTCTGTACTTGTTTTTGTAAATGACATTTCGGGAAATAGGCGATGGAAATCATTTGCTTTCTGTTGATAAATCTCCGCATCGATCGAAATTGTTAAACGATCATTTACCTTATACGAGAGAGATGGTGCAATAAAAAGACGTTTGGTAAAGCCTGCATCCATGTAGTTGCCTTCATCGTGGTAAGCAATATTCGTGCGCATCAGAAGTCCAGCATCTTTTGCCAGGGGGGTGTTAATATCGGCCGTAATTCTATTCAGGTCAAATCCGCCCAATGTATATGAAATCTCACCCTTAGCTATGTCAAAAGGTTTCTTTGTCACCCGGTTGATCAATCCGCCAAAGGAGGTCAAACTATTTCCAAATAAGGTGGCCGACGGGCCTTTTAATACTTCGATGTGTTCAATGTTAGCAACTTCCAAACTATTATCTTTTCTATCCTGAATACCGTTCCTGATAAAACTGTTGTTCTCAAAACCGCGCATATAAAAAGAGTTGCTTCCATTGACCAAACCCTGGCTCACACCAGTTACATTTTTTAGCACATCATTATAGGTCACGATGACCTGTTCTTGCAAAATTTCCTTGGGCACAACATTGTATACCTGAGGGTTCTCTAAATTTTTCAAAGGCAACTTCGCTACCTGTTCGGATTCTTTCTTTCCAAACCTGCGGTATCCCGATATTTCGATGCCGTCCAGTACCCTTTCTTTTAAACTCAATACAAAGTCTAATACCATTTCCTGGCCGTTAAGTAATGTGATTTGCTTTGACTCCATATCTGTGCCCAAATATTTGGCAGAGATTATATAGGTTCCAGCTTGTAGCTTAGTAAAGATGTAATTTCCATTATTGTCCGTTTGGACAGATTTTTTGATTTCGGAAAGCGACACCGTTACAAATGGCATTTGTTCCCCAGTTTGCGATTTTATTGTACCACGCACTGCTGCTGTTTGGCAGACAGCTTTGTGTGACGAAAAAATCATAAGTAGAATAAAAAAGATCCCTATGGGATTATTAAAGTTAAAATTGATTTTTGGTTGCATGTCAATGAAATAGATAATTATGACTAAAAGGTTGTGTTTAATATTTATTTAGAACAAATATAAATAATATACCTATACTCCAAAATACTATTTGAATTTTGTGAATTCAACAATGGATGCATACGATTAGGAATGCTGCAAATATGCTTTGAGTGTAGTTTAATAAGAGTTTAGAATCTACTGGAAGATAGTTATTACCGCGACTTTTTATCAAAGTAGCGGCTAATAGCAAAGAAAAACAGTTGCTGAATAAAGAAAAGATCTGTATTTTGAACAATAATACTAAAAGCCTTTAATGGCCAAATATGCAGTATTAATCGGAGTAAACGAGGTCCATAACTTGGATTAAATATAGGTGTTCGTGTTGATAAGCAATTCAAACGCAACAACGGAGAGGTTCCAAGGTTGTACTAATGGGGGACGAATGTATATTCACCGTAAAAAACATGGAAGACAAAGAATTTAGATTTCAAGGACTGGATGCTAAAACTGAACTACACATTTCATTGGTGCTTGTTATTCCCGCATTAATTATGATGATCGGAACCCTGTATCTTTCCCATCTGTTTGTTTCTAATACATTTTTTCTTTTCCCAATTATTATTGCTGCACTGATTACAATTTTAGGAAGTATAACACTACTGAAGATCATGACCAATAGGATAAAAGAGAAGGAGTGGATCATCAGGATCATCAGAATCAACGATCAAGAAACTATCACCGCAAGATTTAGAAATTATGTATATAATTTTAATATGACTGATATCGTGATGATTAAAAATATGGGTAATGAAGGGGTCCGCTATTTAACTATTAAAACTAGCGATAAATTTCTTAAAATAAGGGTCGGCCACACCGGATTCGCTCCCTTTTCCAGCGACGAAGATATTAATAAGCTGGATGCATTTATAGATTACCTAAGGCCTTATATCGATCAGAATTTTAATACAAAGGTGCTCAAGAATGCAATAAACCCCAACGTTATTCCAAATTTTGGAGTATTTGTAAGAAAAGGTGAAAAAATAAAATACAGCATCATCAACAAGATGCAACCCTGGCAGGTTATTGCAATGATCTTATCCATAGGCATCATCATCATGATTCTTTTTTTCAATATAATGGAATATTACTTTTTTAAATAAAGTAAAAATAGCCGTATCAAAACTATTTAGAAAAATAGAAACTGGGCAAAATTTATGGCGAAATAATAAGTTGGTCATCGTCATGACAAGACGATGAAAGATATATATGTAAATTTAGACATGAGTAAAATTCTACAAGAACAGTTCCGAAAATATATCGAGATAACAGATGCCGAGTTTGATTATATCTTAAGTCATTTCATCTTTAAGAAATTCAAAAAGCATCAATTCCTCATACAGGAAGGTCAGTCCGTATTAAATGATTATTTTTTGCTTTCTGGCTGCGTGAAATCATATTATACTGACGAAATTGGGAAAATACATATTCTTCTTTTCGCTATTCAGGATTGGTGGATAACAGATTACGAAGCCTATTATGATCAAAAGAACGCAAAAGTAAATATTGACTGTCTGGAAGATACCGAAGTGCTGTGCCTTAGTAATGAAAACAGAGAAAAGCTCTGCCGGGAATACCATCAAGTCGAACATTTTTTCAGAAAGAAAACAAACCGCAGGAACGTTGCGTTGCAAAACAGAATCCTATCGTTATTGAGTAGCTCTGCAAAGGAACGTTATGAAAAGTTTGTACAGGAGTATCCATCGTTGGTGCAAAAGTTGCCCAAGCACATTGTAGCTGCTTATCTTGGTGTAACAAGGGAAACACTAAGTCGCTTATACTCGCCAAACAATTGATCTACCTCACATTTTTTTTGTGAGGTATGTCCTTTATATCTTTAAAGAATACCCTGATTTTTGTTTTGTCAAATTAAAAATCAAGAGCAATGACAAAATTTAACATTCAAACAGAAAGCAGCACTGTCAACTGGACAGGAAAGAAAGTTCTAGGCTTACACACGGGAACTATTCAAATCAAAGATGGTTTTTTGAGTTTCGAAAACGATGAGATCATTGATGGAGAAATACATATTGACATGACTTCAATTGTCATCACCGATATTTCTGACAAATCTATTTACAAGGAGTTTTTTGATCATTTAAACCACGATGATTTTTTCTCGGTCGATCAATTTAAGACGGCATCTTTGAAAATCAACAATGGAAGAAAGGAAAATACGCATTACATCATTAGTGGCGATTTGACCATTAAGGAGATTACACAGCCCATCCATTTCGCGGCAACTGTAGAACTATTTAACGATTTCTTGCATGCATTGGGCGAAATCAAAATTGACCGTACATTGTACAATATTCGGTATGGCTCCGGAAAGTTTATACCGAATTTGGGCGACAAATTGATTTACGATGAGTTTGTACTACAGTTCAAATTAGTTGGGCAACGCTAAATTTATTCATATGTGGACAAAAACAAAATTCACTAAACTTCTTGGAATAGATTTACCCATCGTTCAAGGTCCCTTTGGTGGAAAATTATCCTCAGAGGACCTTACGGCACTCGTGTCAAATAAGGGTGGATTAGGATCTTACGGTGGACAGCCATATAGTGCTGCCGAACTAATTTCTATTGCTAGCGGCATCAGAAAATTAACCTCAAAACCATTTAACATTAATCTTTGGGTTAATGATCAAGACGCTACGGCAAGAGATTTTGATGAAAGTAAGTTTCAGCAAGTTATCAAACTTTTGGAACCGTACTTTGAAGAGGTCGGTACGGAACCACCCACATTTCCTTTGCCAGGCGGTCCTAAGTTTGAAGAGCAGATTGAAGCTATTTTTGAGATAAAGCCAGCAGTTTTTAGTTTTGTTTATGGCATACCCTCTGAAGCTATTTTGGAGAAATGTCGGCGGTTTGGAATCATAACGATAGGAGCTGCTACTACTTTAGATGAAGCTATCGCTATAGAACATGCCGGGGTAGATGCCGTGGTAGCCACAGGATTTGATGCAGGTGGGCATCGGGTTTCATTTCTGAATAAACCTGAGGAAAGCTTAATAGGAACCTTTTCATTGATTCCGCAAGTCGCGGATACCGTAAAAATTCCTATCATAGCCGCTGGCGGTATTGCCGATGCCCGTGGGGTAAAAGCGGCAATGGCATTAGGTGCCGATGCTGTGCAAATAGGAACTGCTTTTCTGGCTACCCGGCAATCAGGAGCAAGTAAAATACATCGTGAAAAATTATTCTCTAAAGAAGCCCGCTATACAACGTTGACCAAAGTTTTTACTGGAAGGCTATCGCGAGGGTTGAAAAACCGCTTGACAGAGGAGTTAAAAGAATTTCAGAATAGTCTTGCCCCTTATCCATTGCAGGGAAAAATTGTTGGTAAACTGGGAGCGTACCCTGCAAATTCCGAATCGAATCCTGAAATGAAATCGTTTTGGGCAGGTCAGGCAGCCTCTATTCTCCAATATCATGATGCGGAAAAACTGATTGCAGCTATTATTGCTGAAATGGAAAGATAATAAGTATGTGTGATTTAAAAATGATCCAAAGATTACTTTTTACAGGTTGTATCAATTATAGAAAAGCCGAGTTTTAAAGGTCGGCTTTTCTATACCCAATTTTCGCATTTGAAATTCTCCCATAATGGATGTCATATAGTTTTTTGAAACATGTTCTGATATTCCCTACATATTCTAAGTCATAAGCCTTCATTCTTTCGAATTAGCTCAGCGATATACCGATTTTAGGCGTTCCCCATTGGAAATTCCATATCCGCAGTCAATTGCCTCCGGATAACCTCGGCTGTCCATCGATCGAGGTAATACGCTGTGCCAAGATGCCGCTAAAGCCCGATCCGCGGAGTGAGTAGGACGGATTTTCTCATCGGGAAAAAACAGACATAGCGAAAGTAAAGCATATAACATATCAGGTTTTACGGCCTCTCGAATACTGTCCAAGCGGCCTTTTTTTATAGGAAGTCACCAGAAGATCATTCCGCCCGCTAGTAGTATCAGTTTGGCGCGGAAAACGTAAGAATGTGAGAATAAAACCGTAATTTCATCGATCAAACAGCTTTAACATGACATTTCTATACCAATATCTTCGTGTATTTGCGGTGCTAGCTACATTCCAATTTTCTCTCCATGTTTTTGCGCAAAAACAATCAGGAGTGGACAGCAATGCGTTGGCAATTCAATTCGTTGAAAGACAACTTCCTGAGGGCGACTATACCGCGGCGGTGTTGGGTGTTCCCCGACCCAACGCAGCGCAGGGCGCAATTGTTGAGAAAATGAAACAAGCGATGAGAGCCAATGAAGATTGGTTTTTTAAAACAATGAAGGAATTAAAACCAGGAGAAACGATACCGTATCACAAAAATCTAGGTATTAGCGAAGAGGAGTATGCTATATTTATAGCTTTCTCCCAATCTGTCAAATTAGACAAAATAGGGGTTATGGAGGTCAAGATTGTGCGTAAGGAAAATAGTTTACATTTTGAACCGAAAGACTTCGGAGACTATTTAAAATACCTAGTCGTCGATTTAAAAGACCACAGACTCAGAGTTGATAATGTGGGCTTGGAATACAAAGAGCAGATCACTATGGATGCCAAACGGACAACATTGGTTGCAGGGCCTTGGGTAGGTTACTCCTGGCAACTCGAAGAAGTTAAGAAAGACGGAAAACTAATTTCAGATCCGAATAAAGTAGCTCCTGCAGAAATGGAAGAACTGGATATAAAATCTATTAAGGTAAACATTGGCAAACTCGATCATAGCAATCAGTGTTTTCTGTATCTCAAGAGTAACATCGTCAATAAAGGACATTTGCTTGCAAAACAGGATTTAGCTCTTTTATTAACGAAAAAATAAGCCGAAATCCAACGTTATGTCTAACTCATCCACTCATCCGTAGTAGTATTGACAACCGCAATACCGTTTCTGATGTTAGCTTTAAAAGTTTAAGAATGCAAAAAAACAGGAACGCCTAATTTTAGCAGGAGCTATGGTATTACTTTCTGGTATGATGGCAATAGCGGATGTTTTAAGTCCTCTATGTTGGTAAGCTGCTAAAGTTATCGCCTGCCCGGGAACCAAAGTCAGGCCTTCTTTGGGATTTGAATATAAGCTATTGATCGACTTTAATACATTATCGTAAAGTTCTTGCTGTTTAAAATTTGTGACCCCCCCTGCAAAAATGGAGCATTTAAAAGTAGAGAATTTGGACTTGAATTACTAATTTAAAAGGGATGAGAACAGCAGCCTCATTCCAATTTAAGTTTATGAAAGGAATATTTCACTTAATTTAGTTAAAACTCAAGAGTTTTATCATATCAATCAACAAAATGAAATCAGAAAAAGAGATTGTACTGAATATACCTAAAGATTGCGATAATTCCCCTAAAAGAAGAATTATTAGGGATTTTGTAGTTGCCTTTTATAAAAAAGATTGGCAAAAAATTAATGAAATGCTTGAAGACAAATTTACTTTCAAAATTATCGGCAATAGAAATATAGAAACTGATGATGAATTTGTAAAATACTTACATAGTTTTATTAATGTAGTCGAACTGAATATAGATGAAATTCTAAGCCACGGTAAATATGGTGCATGTAATGGAACGATTAAATATAAAGCAAAAGAAGTAAATTATGCATATTTCTTTGAGTTTCAATCTGCAGGGAAAAATACCATTAAAATAATTTCCGAGTATAAAGTTATCAATCAATAGCTAAAATTCTCTTTAATTCGAAAGAGATCGATTATGGGACAAATCTCACACGCACTATAGCAATGGTAACCAATCTTTTTTTGTGCTAATTATTTTAGTATTTTTCAATTTATTATTGTAAATTTACTCGATAACCAATTAATAAATAATATGGCTAGATCAAAAAAACATTTGGGTAGGTATGTAGATCCACGTACCGATTTCGGTTGGAAATTTTGTCAATAAGCAATTAGCACGAGGTAAGAAGGGCAGTGATTATTACCTACCAGAGGTTTACTTTATTGGTATTTTGGAGTTTGACATGGATAGAAATGGAAGCTCTGGGGTATCCCGTGTCACAGGGCGGCCTTATTTCTATGATGTGGCGCTGTGTGACAAAATGACCAAAGAAATATTTTATGATAAATTGGGATATAAAATGATTTCGCTTCCATTATTTAATAAACAGCCAGAAGAACTAAAGACAGTTATGGATCAGTGGTTGTACTTACTTAAACATTTGAGTACCATGGATAGATTGCCATCATTTTTGGATAAAAGAATATTTGGTCTTATCTTTGAGATAGGAGAGATAGGTAAATTAACTGAGGAGGAGCTAATGTCATACGAAGCAAGTTTAAAACATAAGCGTGATGCTGAGAGCGTATTTAATTCGGCCAAGAAATCCGGAGAAGCTTTGGGTCACGCTAAAGGCTTAGCAGAAGGTAAAGCTAAAGGACTAGCAGTAGGAGAGCGTAAAAAAGCTCTTGAGACTGCTAAAGCATTTAAGGAAATGGGGCTACCTATAGCTGATATCGCTAAGGGCACAGGACTTTCTGTCGAAGAGGTCCAAAAACTCTAAGTTTCTTTATTTTGGATGACTGCTCCACACCGATAGATGAATGGGCGGAGCCCATTAAATTGGTTGACACAGTCTATGTTGCAGTCTCGAACCTTTCAAATTATGATTGATAGATTTTTTTCAATTGTTATCTTCAATTCTTTGCCACGTGTTTTTAAGATGTATTTAAATTTAGCAATGTCAGATCACATTCTTCGCTAGGGCAACTTCCACCTGCAGAATTTTTAATGAAATATGGTAAACAGGAGAGTTTCCCAATCATCCAACAAGATAATAATAATAAATTCGGCTGGAATTATTTAGTTTTGAATATAGTTAGTTAGGGTGAGATTACAGTGGTGCCGGTAAAAAGTATCCGGATAAGGACTGGATCGGAAAGAAATAAAATCAGTGATATTAATCAGAATGAGAAGTGGATTTTGATCTGTCTCGCCCATGATTCGTGAATACGACAGCAGGCACAAAAGTTTATAACTGAAAAGTAATTATATGCTAGAAATAATCAGGGTCACAAAGGAAGAAATTACAGCAGATAGTCTAAAAGTACTTTTTGAAATTGATGCTATCAAAAAAAAAATTGCGGCAGAACTGTTTTTAGAGCAGGACGGTTCATCAAAAGAAGACTATAAAGCGCTTTTGGCACAAAGTAAGCGAGTGCTCGAGACATTGTTTATTAAGAATGAAATTGTTGAAATTACAAAGGCGATTGCAATAGAAATCACCGAGAGTGCCTACGAAGGCGATTTGAGAGAGAAAGAGTATGCTGAGCTAAGGCAAGATCTGCTGATAGATCAATTTCATTTTTTTGAAGAAGAATTGATCATCGTTTTTGTAGCGCCGAAGATTTTTTCCAACAATGCCATCAATGTACAGCTAGATTATTCATTGGAAATACAGGATCTTAGTATTGATATGTAACTATTACAATTGAAGCGCGAAAGTAAGTTATGCTTTTTATTTTACAAATTATTTGTTCAACTCAGTCTTGAATTATGGTTTCTCTGGATTCATATTACGACTTGTAACCTTTAAACTAGTGATTATACTCCAGTTATTAAGTTGTAAACAAATTCTCTAGGCATGATTACATTAAAAGTACGCTTTGGTTCCAGCCAGAGTTGCCTAATATATTCAAACGAGGGTGCTTGCCCGATTGGGCAAACGGAACAATAAAGAGGAACAAATAAGGCGCACTACAACTTACGCCTTATTCTCATATCCAAAAAGCAAAATTCGAAAATGTTTAGCTATGAAACATTTTTGTAGATACCGCAATTCTGTTCCAAAAATTCATCTGATTGATGGCAACAATCATTTGAGCGACCTGATGGTCGTCAAAATATTTCTGAACTTCTTGAAAGACGGATTCACATACACCGTTTTCAGAAATTTCTGTTACCTGGTCAGCCAATGCTAAAACAGCTCTTTCCTCATCATTAAACAATCGGCTTTCCTTCCATGCTGTCAGAGCATAGATACGAGATTCCGTTTCCCCTAATCTTCTAGCATCCTTTGTATGTATCTCAATGCAAAAAGCACATTTGTTGATTTGCGAAACCCGAATTTTGATTAGCTCACGAAGGTTTACGCTTAGGTTTGTAGTTGATAAATATTTTTCCATAGCATATAAGATTTCATACACTTTTGGTTCCAATTCCTTAATGTTGATGCGTTGTTTCATTTTTGTCTATTTTTCGTAGTTAAAAAGATATTTCTGTTTTCCTCCTGTTATGCTCATATTTGATTTTATAATTCATTATTTGAGTAATGCAAAGTTGAATAAATATAATTTGATAAAACTTAAACAGGTTTAAGAAATGGATTAAGATCATTTTTTACCTATCAGGATATTAATAGATTACTTTATTTTCTTAAATTAGGTAATTTGAAGTAATGAAAAATATTAAAATGGATACTTTTAAATTAGATAACCCTGCCTGGTATTCACTAAATGAAGCACATGAGGAATTCGCAGTTAATTATGATGGCCTAAAGTTTTACCAACCTGCTTATTGTCCATTTGGAGGGGTATTTAATGATAAATCGGTTGCGCTCAATATAGCAGATTATGCTTCATTCACAGACTATTTTTTCCTAATTGGCGATGAGCCCAAGATTGATCAGAACGTCAAAATTGATGGCGAACTTGTATGCAATCAGATGATTCTTGAGAAACCAATCGATTTAGAATCCAATGAATATATAGTTGAACTGCAGACATATGAACAAAGAGTTCAGCTTTCCACCCTTGTGAATCTCGTTCAGCCGGGCTATTTTAAAGAGAAAACTGCTGATTTAGGAACATATTATGGTATTTATAAAGATAAAAATCTCATTGCAGTGGCGGGAGAGCGTATGAAGATGAACAATTATACCGAGTTAAGTGCTATTGTGACCCATCCCGACTATACCGGTAAGGGGTATGCAAAACAGTTGATTAGCCACGTAAGCAATAAAATATTTAACAGATCCAAAATTCCCTATTTGCACGTTGCTTCTGATAATGCGAATGCGATACGCTTATATCAAAAGCTGGGGTTCGTATCTAGAAGAAAATTAAGTTTCTGGAAGATGAGTCGCGTTTTGCGGTAGAAATTAAATATAAAAAAATGTACTATAGAGAGTAATAAACAATTACTGATACGTATTGTTATACGAACTGAATTATTAAAGAACTAATGATATATGAAAGAAAAGGTAAGAAAATATTTAAAAGAGCATGAGGTTAATCTACTTGCTGATAGTCAAGTTATGGCAAAAGAAATACTGCAGCAATATAGGTGTGGCAATCACTAAAAATAAATATGTATAGAAACTAGAATAAAGCCATGCCTATATTACGTGTTATTAGTACCTGCATATTATTTTTTCTCTGTCTTACACACCATGCCCAAAATAGTAATACATCTTTTGATGGTGATTCAATTTTAATAAATAGTATTGAGAAAGGCGCTATTCAAAAAATAATTACAACACCAGATAGCATCTGTGCGTTGAAAAAGAGATTAAAGTGTGCTCTAGAAAGAGATGTAGAAAGACCATTTATGTGGGATCTTTTTGTTTCATCTAATGACACCTTATTGCAATTTTATAATTACAAAGATCTGGTTATCGACGGCACAACGTTTAAAGCTTTCTATTTGAAAGTAGATTATGAGGATGGAGATTATCAGGCAATTCTGCTTGTTAATGAGCTACCTTTTGTAGAATACACGAGTTTGTTATGTTACGAGGTACTTCATTCAGAAGAAACCTACCGGCGTTACAGCGAGATTAAACAAAGTATAGTCACTATTCATTTAAAAACCGAAAAAGCTGATAAAGCTTTGAAGTATGAGGTTAAGGATGGTTTGTTCCTTGATTACCTAAGCACGCCATCGGTTGATAAAAAATGGGGAGATTACCAGCTAAAGGGCCTAACCAAAGATCACCTGAAAAATGGCTATTGGATTGAGAAACGGTATGACATTATGTTCAATAAAAATATGGTCGAAGATGGGCATTATATCAACGGTAAACGAACAGGTGAATGGAATTATTCTGAAAGTGGGCCTGTCCAACTCATTAAAACGTATCGCGATGGTCTATGTATCGCTATAAAATACCCATAACAAGGAATACGAATGGCCTTTTATTATTTCGATGCGAAAAGGTGCCGGGCAGAGGAAATTATAAATATTGTAAAATCTGAAGAATTTCAACAACGAAATTTAGATGGCGACTCCTGGGAGTATGTCGAGAAATCTTTAAAAAAAGAATATTCAGATCAATTAGATATTTTAAAAAGGATATCCACTACGAACTTTTCTAAACATTTTTTTAATGAGCTAATAAATCAATATGAGATAGAATTTTCCTAAATTTCTATAAAAGCACTACAGAGATATATAAAATGTAAGCGTGTAATGGCGACGAGCTGTTTGCGTAGTCTGTTTTGCCTTGCTGGTGATCTTTTAATCCTTGTTTAAATTGTTCGGAATAAACACTCGAACCGATTGTTAAGAATTCGTGATTGCCGGCAGAACTGGTTTTATAGCGATTATGCCATAATAATCCGAGTGTCCATCGGCAACAAAAACATCATAAGAGGTAACGCCCAATTTTTTTGATATCCTGGGAATGGAAATAATTGGAAAATTTGAAGATCATCTGGGTTACGATGGTGTGATGTTGGGTATGCCTGACAAAACCTATCATCTGGAGTTTACCCAGCAAGCGGAAAAGTTTCCTTTACCTGAGCCGACGAAAGAAAACCTACTAGTCCTTTACTACGATAATGAAGACGACTATAAACGCGCAAATGACCGTTTCAAGAATGCGGGAATTGGCGCCGTCGAACCTGAAAATCCTTACTGGAAAGATAAGAGTGTGACGTATGAAGATCCAGACGGATGGAGGGTTGTACTGTTTAACGGAGTATATAATCCTTAGTCAGTAACCGAGCTGTCTATTTATATAGCTAGTCGCAGCGATTATTATTTTTAGCCTCGTATTATGAACGATAGACCAGCGCCAAAAAATCAAAATTTCTTGGCGCTCTTTTTTGAAATGTCTATTCTTTTTCGAAAATTGATGGCAATAATTGACCTGCAATATAGGTACAGTTCAACATGATCGAATCGTCACATTTAACCAGTAATATGTATTACATCTTTATTCATCCACGATGGAGATTATCCGTAACATCATTGTAATCACCTTTTCTTTAGTCAAAGGGATGACATTATGAACAATCGTATAACCTTCCACAAAAGGAATAAGGAAGTTCACAACATCTTCAGGCTTGCGGCAAAATTTGGATACCAAATTAATCATCCAAAGACAGTATGTTTTATAATATGCTTCTACTGCGTGCTGCAAATCTTCATTTCTAGCTGCCAAAGTCCATATCTCCTGAAACATCAATGTTTGATGGCTGGATTTGCTATCAATTAATAACATGCTCAATACCTTTTCCAAAAAAGTATCTTTATCGGGCACGCTATTCTCGGTTAAAAGTTTTATGGTCTGGGTAAGTTCTTTTTTACAGCTTTCAAAGTAAAATTCAACTGTGGCAATGAAGAGGAGGTCCTTATCCTTATAATAATATTGAAGGTTACTGAGCGAGATATTAGCATGTTTAGCAACCATTCTCATCGATAGTTTTTCGGCTCCCTGTTCAGTTAGGATCGCTATTGTTGTGGATAAAATCTTGTGTAACCGCTCTTCCTTTTTATGCATTCGACAAATTTAAAAATAAAATATCAAAAAATATTTTTATATAGGTCAAATGACCTATATTTGTATTAGGTCGATTGACCTATTTTAATAATGCAATAGGATAATAGCAAAAAGATATACGAACATGAAAAATGCATCAATTTTACACACAGCCAATGAATTTGTATCCAAAGGAGACCATGAAGGGTTCTTAGCCTACTGTACTGATCAAACAAAGTGGGTATTTGTCGGGGAGCGAACGCTGAATGGTAAGGAAGAAGTCCGTACTTATATGGAGGAGTTTTATGAGGAACCGCCAGTTTTCAATGTAGAGAAGACGATTGAGGAGGAGGATTTTGTTACAGTGACCGGAGAAATCCGATTGAAAAACAAGGCCGGAGAATATGAGCATTTCTATTATTGCGACATTTGGAGATTCGAAGATGGAAAAATAGCAGAACTTAAAGCATTTGTTATCGGGAAGCCCCAGTAATTCACGCATCTTTATACAATGTGCCCCTAAAGGTTAGTTTAAATTTTCTGTTGACTTATTTCTGAAAGTTGAATGGATGTAGTGGGGAATCTGAAAACAGTCAACGTATTAAAGCATGAGAGGAAATAGCGTTTTAGCATGATAAAAATAGTAGTTTTAAACCATACCAATATCAATGCAAATGTCCAAAATCAGATTTTTGAGCTGTTTAAGCAATTGAGTCCCAATAAAAGACAATCGAAATTGGATGAAATTTTAATTCAAAACAACGAGGTAACTTTACTAGCTTGTTTTATCGGAGACAGAATAGTCGGCATTGCCTCCATGGCAGTCTACCACGTAATCTCAGGTAGGAAAGGCTGGATTGAAGATGTTGTGGTAGACAAGGGCTATCGTGGAATGGGAATCGGGAATAGACTTATCGAAAAACTACTATCCATCTCCAACGAACAGCAACTGAGTGAAGTGCTGCTATTTACCGAAGAACACCGTACGTCTGCCATCGGACTCTATGAAAAGCTTGGTTTCAGTAAAAAGAGTAGCAACATCTATATATTAAAAAAATAATGGAGATTAGAAAATGCATCTTATTTTTATGTCTGATGTTTAATTTCGGTTATTCACAAGTTATTGCTCGATGAAATTAAATTGGTTTTCGAAAAGTTTACCAATCAAAGGAAGAGGTTTCTTGACTTCACCGGCAGCATTGATGACTCCGATGATAAAAAGAATGAAAAGTACGATTCCAATAAAATTAATAAAATAGAGTGAAGGAACTAATAAAAGAACAAACCACATGATGAAATTAAATATCACTGTAGTGATAAAGAGGCCAAAACCCTGTTTCAAATGGTAGGTTACAAGATCATTTTTAGGAGTGATATCATTCCTTTTAACATACGCTATTAACCATCCGATAATGGTGATGTAAGATAAAATTGCTGCAGTTTTGCTAGTCATAATCTGATTTTTTTTTACAAAACTATCATAACGCCCGAATTTTTTGTCAGCAGATTTTTTTTCTGTCCTGATGACTTTGCGTTTCTGCAGTTTGGATTTTTATCCGGTTTGAAGTCTAATCCTCTTCGTTTTTCATGATTCTAAAGAAATGTTCTCTGTTAGCTCGGGATATAGGGATTGTATCATTGTTCAGCATCATTATAACCCCATCCTTAGAGAAGCTTGTGACGAAATCTGTATTGATTAAATGCGACTGATGTACGCGTATAAAATTGGGTGAAATAAGTATATCTTCATAATATTTCAATGGTTTGGAAACAATAATGTGCTGTCCGTTCTTGAGAATAAATGTTGTATAGGAACCTGAGGTTTCACACCTGATAATGTTTTTGAGTTTTACAACATGCATAGCTTCTATGGTAGGAAGCACGATTCTATCATGCTTCTTGGCGATGCTAGAAGAAGGAGCAATAACATTTTGAAAATCCATGTAATCCGATTTTTTGAGTGCTATACGATCAAGCGTCTCTCTTAACTCATCATAGTCTATTGGTTTCAGGAGATAGTCGATAGCATTGAATTTGAATGCCCTTATCGCATGCTCCTCATAAGCCGTAGTAAAAACAAGATGGAAGTTTTTATGGTTAATCTGTTCAAGAACATCAAAACCGGTCCCGTTTTTCAGCATGATATCCATAAAAACTAGGTCTGGCTTTAAACGGTCAATAATTTTGACGGCTTCTGGCAGCCCTTCGGCGTAACCAATCACCTGGATTCTGTCAGACGCGACCATTTCAAGAAGGATAGAAAGGGCCTCTCTCAGATGATATTCATCTTCTATAATAACTGCTTTATACATTTTTATACTATTGGAATATTGATAGTGATTGTGCATCCCTCATCAGAGCTTTGTTTTGTAAAATGAGGAATAAGTTTGTCTGAGTCATTCTTTGCATACAGTGCCAGTCTTTCATCTATTATTTTTATAGCCAATGGATCATGTTTGTCTTTGTTTTTCCCTTTTTGAGAAGCTTCCATTCCGATTCCATTGTCTCTGATAACACAAATCAATACCTGCTCCGATGATTTTTTTGCGAATGTTATAACTAGGTTTCCTTTTCGATGTGTCAACGGTTTTAGCCCGTGTTCGATCGCATTTTCCACCAAAGGTTGTATGAGTAGGGGTGGTATTTTTTCGTACATATTTACTTCATCTGAAAATTCGAACCTATAATCAAATGAATGGTTAAGCCTCAGTTGCTGCAATTCAATGTAACTTTTCAAGTTTTCTGTCTCCTCTTCCAAGGTTACTGATTCTTTTCTGGAATGATACAAGGTCTCTCTGGTTAGCCGTGCAAATTTATTAAGATAGGTGAGCGCTTTTGTACGGTCACCTTTCAGGATGATGCTCTGAATATTTGCAAGGCAATTAAAAATAAAATGAGGGTCCATCTGAGACTGAAGAAACCGCCGTTCCAAAGAAAGCTTCGCCAATAGATTTTCAAGGCTGTCCTTTTCCAGCAGGTTGAGCTTGAGTTGGTCATTTATTTGCTGCTGCTTCAAGTTATCAGCTTGCTTCTGGTAAAATCGCTTTCTATAATAAAAAGAAATGAAGATAAAAATAACGATAAGAAACAAGATCAGTGAAATTACATATCCAAGATTCTTATTTTTTTCCTGAAGCAATTTTTCATTCTCTAACTGTTTTATTTTACGGATTTTTTCAGCAGATTCAAATTTTATTTCCGCAAGCTGCAAATTCCGTTGCATTGCTTCATCGTAGGTAAGGCGGTTATATTTGCTAAAAGACTGGTCATAGAGATAATAAGAAGAATAATCTTTTTCCCTTGCAGCGACTTCTTTGAGACTGGCGTAAAACTGGGATAATATTTCATGGTCTTTATAAGGTAGCCGAAGCTGGTAAGCAATTCCGTCCAGAAACAATTTCTTCGCTTTGCTATAGTTGCCCTGATACAATAAATACTTTCCACGCAATCCTAGGCTGTTTCTATAAGTAGCCTTCACGCCGTATTTTTTGCTTATGGCAATGGCCGTATCCAATTGTCGCGCAAATAACATTCCATCCATCAGTTTTGGCCGTCTTATCAACAGTGCTGCAAGATTAAGATGAGAAATAGCGATGTTACTCTTACTAGGTATCCTGCTATCGTTCTCTGCGGAATAGTCTGCGGTCTGTTTTAAAAATTTCACAGAATTTTCCCATAAGGAAATGTTATCCGGGTCTTTATCTGTCAAACCTGTCAGGTAAGAGCCCATTGCCAATCGGGCATGTAGTATGCTTTCGGCATCTGAAGATTGTTGCGCATGCTTCATAGCTTCGCGCACATATTTTTCGACCCGATCATCCGAACTTAAGGAAAAGCTATAGGAAATATCGGCGCATATTTGAGCGCACAGTGCATAATTCTTATGCTTTTCAAAAAGTGTATTGGCTTGAAGCTGGTAATTCAGCGCGGCTGTATTGTCATCGAAATATGATTTAAGATTTCCCATAACCATATAAGTGTAAGCCTTTGCGCGCTCATCGTTGGTTTGTGAGGAAATTTTGTAGGCTTGCTCGGCATAGTTATTAAATTCCTTCGGGCTATTCAGCCTTCGATAAGTTAACGCCAAAAAGGCAAGACAGATTGCTTCATCTTTTTTAGAATTTGATTTCTTGGCCAGTAATAGCGCATTATTGAGCATTTGTTTAGCTTTCGCACTATCCGTAAATCTATACGAATATCCCTGGTATGCCAATGACTCTATTCTTGAGTCCTGCGCTTTCAGTGAAGCGGTGAATGCCATCAGCGGGATTAATATTGCACGGAAAAAATACAGTCTGGTAAAATATAGGTGATCCATAAAATGCTGCAATATCTTTTTGCAAATATAGCTATTAAATCATTGGTTTAATTTTTCGAATAGGGATTCAAATCCACCATACAACAAGTAAAAACATCCAGATACAGATTACCTATTGGAATCGATTGCTTTAAAGTAGTAATATTGATCTACTTGATATACAAAACACATCATTATATGTATTTTTTAGAAATATTTAAACCGTTGAAATTTTCCCTGTTCTTATTTTTAATGATTTCTAGTATCTCTAATGCGCAGACTAAAAAGAATACCAAAAATAAGATCGAATTTTTAGTGAAAGGTAAAGATGGTATAGCTATTCATGCAGCACGGGGAGTATCGCTGACATTCAGTAATCCTAACAAAGGTGCCTCATTTAGTTTTGCTTCACCCAGTGAAAATAAAAGAATAGAAAAAAAATATTTTTTGACTATCGATTTTGAAAAGATGAACGCTGAAATTCTCAAATTGTTGACCGACTATGAAAGTGATTTTTCAGGTGAATTGCGGGTCATTAGTCACGCGGACAATAACCTTTCGCAGAAAATAGAATTTTTTGGCGCATCGCTGGATAACGTTGCCTACCAGAGTACGCAGGATGAGGCTAGTATGTTCCTCTATCTTTGGTGCAGTGAAATAAACGTAAACGGTGTTAAACTTGATTAACTATGGAAAATACAATTAAAAATTTTAAGAAAGAGGGTAACCGTTATATACTTAAACGGCAGTATGGATTCGGTATATTGATTGTCGCTGGTCTTACAGTGTTGGCCTGGTTCGGATACACATCTAATAATGCAGCAATGATGTGGATTTTTGGAATCTTCGCGGCACTATGTTTTTTATCCATTTATACAGAGCGCATGGTGATTGACTTAGATGAGAAAGCTTTGTTTATCAAAAGAGGTTTAAAAGCAGAGACCTGTATTCCATTTTCAGATATTGCCCATTACCAGATGAGCAGGTTGATTTACATCTTTATACCCGTCAACACATCACTTAATGTGCGTTATTTTTCCGCAGGTGAAGAGAAGTTCGCTATCGTTGCACAAGGCCTGTCAAAACGAGCTATGCAGGATATTTTGAATGATATTGAAGAAATAACACAACCTTATGTCGGAAATCAGCAAGTATAAAATTGTTGACAGCGGTAGGATTTTTAGTTTTAAGCCCAACCGCCATAGCGTTAAGCTATCAGTTTGGACACTTGGAGTAATTTTGTCACTGGTTTTGTTAGCCATTATCTTTTTTCGTGATATCAACCGGGGAATGGTCATTCTGCTTACTGTTCTTGGTCCATATCTTATTCTACACAGCCTTTATGATATTTTTATACGCGCCGAAATATGTTACGTGTTTGACCGAGAATATCGGATCGTATATATAGAAAAGCCCTTATTTCCTACAAAAAAGATTATGTCCTTTGAAGAAATTGTTATTTTCACCAGCACCACGGGAAGCTATTGGCATTATGCTATTGGGGCAAAGAATAATCATTTGGTTAAAAGCTACCGTATCAGCGAGGATTTTAGGGAGGGCAGAAAAAAATCGTCAAAGGAATCAGCATACGAGAACGCTATTTTAGCAAAGCTCTATGAAATGCGGCAATTGCCTGTACGTTAGGATTGAACCACACGGTGGTCAATCGCTCTGAATTTAAAATAATTATACACAACAATGAAAGATACACTTCATCAGAACGCATTAAAAGCAGTTGCCGAAGGCAATTATGCCTTGGCTGCGAAATTTTGGCTGGACGGATATGCTCTTCCTCATGATTTGGAGGAACTTCATGAACTATTTTACCATATCAATAACCTCAATGAGGCAAGCGTTGACCCTAATCTATGTGCCATATTGGGTCTTATAGCACTCGACTATAATGAAATATTTGAATCCGACCGAGAGAAAGCGTTAGAAAAATGCTTGGACTGGGCTATTAGTGGGCTTAAAATTGATCCTGAGCATTACCATTGTTACCGGAATGCTGGTTCTGCACTGTACTGGCTTGAAGACTGGGATGCGGCTTTGCGTTATTACGAAAGATCCTGTCAATTACGATCCGCTCCAGTCTTAGAGATACGAATCTTCCGGATAATCAATAGACACAGTGACTATCCGGATTTTTCGCAACTTCATCCTTCTGCAGATTCGCAATCTGCTATGGAATTATACAATGCCGGGGTTGAAATCGATTATGTTCTCAAGCAATATGCCGAAATGTCCGGAGCTGAGAACCAACGGCTCACCGAACTAAAAATACAGTTCTACACCCAATCTTATCAACTTTTTAGAGCGGCAGTTTTGACAGCGCAGACGAACAGTCTTAATTACGACCCGCATACGTTCGCCATGTGCTGTAATAATCTTGCGCGGGAACTCAATTTTAAAGGGGAATATCAGGATGCTGTTACCATTGTCAACGAGGGCATAGCACAAAGTAAATTTATGGTGATTCTTCTCAATAGAATGTACATTTATATGAGCGCTGGTATGCCTGAAAGTGCTATTATCGATGGCGAAGAGCTTTTGGGAGAGTATTTTGAAGAAATGGACTTTATTACCTTAATTAGCACGATTGATGTGGTATGTCTGAGCCACTCGGATATTGGTCAATATCAGGAAATGCTGTACTGGGCCGACCAGGGACTCGAATACTATCAATCGGTAAATCCAGGTGACCCACTTCTTCAAGACGAGGAAGTTGTACGCTGTGTAACCAATTTCTACATATCTAAATCCAAAGCCGCGTCGATGCTTGGCTTAGATGTTAATAATTCGGTGGATTCCGAACAGGCTGACTCCTTATTGGAAGCTATGCCCGACAATCCGAGTTTGATGATAAGCAGAGGAGAAACGTTTTTAAGGGATAAACAATGGGAAAAGGCTTTGGAATGTTACAATCAAGCAGTACATTTCGGGCTAGAAAAAGGAATGGCAAGATCTGTTCAGGTTGCATTGTACAACCGGGGATATGTTTTAGAAGTGCATATGAAAGATAGCGAATCAGCTCTTGAAAGTTTTGAGCAGAGCATTGGGCATGGCAACACAGATTTTTGGTGTTATTACTGGGCCGTACACAGTGCATACCACCTGACAGAAAATGAAAAAACTGTGCATTACGGTACATTGGCAATCTCCATGCTGCCGGAACAGCAAGAAATTACGGATGACATCGCGGCAGAACTATATGAACATATCGGTACTTCGCTGATTGATATCGGACATTACACAGAGGCAGTGAAAAATCTTGAAATCTCACTTGGACTTTTCTATAATCGTATTACAGAAGATAACTTAAAAATCGCACGGGCGAACGTCAAAGAGCCAGGCTTTTTTAGAAAACTTTTCGGACAATAGCAAAGTTTTAATCTTATAAACTTAATATCGGCGTATGAAGGGTACAATCATCAGAAAAATAAAAAAATCGGACAACGATGCTCTTTTAAAACTAATTCGAGCTGTGTTTGAAGAGCACAACGCACCAAAAGAAGGAACGGTTTATTCCGATCCTACCACTTCAGACTTATATGCACTTTTCAGCAATGAAAGTGCCGTGCTCTGGGTTGGTGAGGTAAATGGCGTCGTGGTGGGCTGTTGCGGGATTTATCCCACTGCTGGATTGCCTCCGTACTGCGCAGAGCTGGTTAAGTTCTATCTCAATCCAGCGTTCAGAGGCATGGGGCTTGGTAAAGCGTTAATGAATAAAAGCATCGAAAGCGCAAAGAGTCTAGGGTATGATAAAATCTATCTTGAGAGCTTTCCGGAATTTTCAAATGCTATAAGAATGTACGAAAACATGGGCTTTAGGTTACTTCAAAAGCCATTAGGAAATTCTGGACACCATGCCTGTTCAATATGGATGCTTCGTAGTGAAGAAATTAGGAAACTTTAGACTATATAAAGTAATCAACTAAGCGCTTAGGTATGGTAATTGTTAGAAAATAAAGCGTAAGTATCTTTAAAAACCAACTTCATTTGTATGGCTTTAAAAAAATTGGGCATAGTCTTATTTACAGTTTTATCGTTTATATTTCTTTGTGGATGTACAAATAAAAATGCTATTCAATTGAAAGAAATTATGGACGAGAAGGAAGTTCAGGCAACTTCTATTTTGATTGGTGAAAAAGGTATGGAGTCTGCTAAGCTGAACTATTTGATCCAACATGATTATGACAGCGCCCTATTAATTATCGATCAACAGGAAACAGCGTTCAACGTTATTCTCAAAGATCTAAAAAATGCAAATGTTGATGGTATAAAAAAAGGTAAAGAGATCCAGCAAGCTGAGATTGATTACTATATGGCTCTCAAAAATCTATATCTCTTTTCCAAAAAAGAAGTTGAGCAGCAAAAGAAAATAGAGCAGGGAAAAAACGAACAAAAGTTCAGGATTGCCATCGATAAAAGATATAAACTTGCTCTTGATAAACAACGTTTATATCAGGTAGTTTACGAAGCGGATGACAAAAGAAATCGTATCAAGAAGCAATTTGAAGTTGAAAACAGTCTTTAATAACTTTCAAATTTTTCTCGTACATTAATCTTATCGTAGCGTTACGATATTACCTCTACTGTATTTTATGCTGCTTTCATTTTCCTCAATTTTTATATGTCCGCTTTCTATGATGATGAACAAAAAATTTGAAGGTGTCAATGATCTTCCTACAATTCCCTCCTTAAATAAGGCTATTTCCGTAAGTACATTTATCATTTATTATTATGCTGAAAGTATCCATAATTGTATAAAATCCATGTAAGGTTTTAACTATCTTTAAGCTTATTTAAGGTTTCTTCAATCATTTCGATACACCTTTTAACCTTTTCAGCGGAAGCATCGAGCGTATAGCCATCATCAATCATTTCCTTTATGAGCAGCATTTTTTTGATGTTCTCATAATTATATCATCTGTTTTTACCTTCCTCTTCCGTTAGGCTTTGTATAATTACTTTTTCTTCCCAATAATGTATTTGCCTTGTCGGAATGCCTGTTATTTGTGCAACTTCTCCAATTCCCACAACTAATTTATCTAAAAAATTAAACTCAAATGAAAGGTCTTTATTATTATCTGATTTGCTCATTTGTAAATAATTTACAATTATTGATAATTAAAAGCAATAAAAGTATGAAAAATACAATTTCAATTTTATCTATAGTATTATTCTGACATTTTTAAGTATGAACGTTATGCACGCATAAACAAAACAAAAATCGGCACTTATTCTGATTGAAATCCAAAACGAATGGATGCATCTAGAAGGAAAATTGAGAAAATTATTGGTAGAGTCTGTGCAACCTGCGAAGGTATATCGCTGGGCGATGTACTGCAAACTGCTACGACCGCTGCTTTGGTCAAATCCGTTAGTTTTGCTACCAGTACGCTGCTGGCCAAACTGGGTAAACGAAGATGATGAGTATAGCAAAATCAGGCGAATAGAAATACGCGTCTGATTGTTTAGAAGCGAGACAGATAAGCTCGACAACTCTATTGTCCGTTCAGGCCCTCTTTGGGATAAATCAGGCAGCCGATTTTGGAGGGATGGTCCTGTACTAAGCTTTCCCTACCTTGCCTGTTGAGCATAAGTATAATCATTAAATCTCCACCTGCTGCCATCGTAAAAAACAGTCCGAATGCCAACCACACTATATTGCCTAAAAACAGGGCGACTACCGAAGGTAATATGCCCAGGATAATACCAGGAGCGGCAGCACCGATCTGATATTCTCTCACCTTCAGCGGTTCTTTGCAATGACAGTATGGGGTGATGGACTTCCATAAGATGCCGAAGCGAATGGACCGGAATCCCGAGGCGGCATATCTGGACCAAGTTATGCCGTGAATAAGCTCATGTACAATCACCCCCGCAACAATAGTGAGGATCAGCGAGGCAATCCCAGCTGTACCCGACGGAAAAGCGGCTTTATAATTCGCAATGGAAAGCCTTTGCGGCCATAGAGCGTAAAAGGCAAGACCAAAGACCAGCGCAAATGGCAAGAAGTAGGCAAATGACCTAAGCTGCGCTTGAACTGGATTAATCGTCAGCTCCTGAGCATTTCCAAGATTCGGATTGGGTTCTTTCATACTTAAAAATAATAAAAAAAGTAGAAAGTCCTACTTTCTAAGTTCTTGAAGCGAAGAACGTTGAATAGCAAAAGATCTTTACTGATATGATAATTTCGAGGAAATTTACAAATGACAACAGAATCTTTCAATTCATGAAAATAGGTAACCGACCTACTGTAAATCTTTGTAATTTGCAATATCAATATTTGATCATATAAATAGAATATACAGTTCAGCAAATCCGTGAAATGTATTTTTGATCTGGAAATTCCTCATCTTTTACTTTCTAAAAATTGGCGAGCATTATCATTTTTGGGATTAAGTTCAAGGGATCTGCTGTAATTTTTGATGGCTTCTTTGCGATTTCCCAACAGTTCTAACGTCTCAGCATAACTATCATATACATTTGCACTTTTCGGAAACAACAAAATGTTTAATTGAAAAATCTGTAATGCTTCCTTGTTCATATTTTGTTCAATAAGCTGGTATCCCCACGAATTGACCTCGTCTTCTGACAAATCAAATTCTTTATTACTACGCTTGATATTAGAATAGATTTTAAAACTGTTCTGAAAATTATTCTTAAAAAGTTCCTGCCGTAACAGTTTAAGATTTTTACTGAATCCAAAACCGTTTGCTATTTTCATATCTGGGAAATAATATCCTGCTATCTCATCAATGAACCATTCCGGATTAGAGCCCTGAAGATTAGTCAAAACGATTATCGACAAATTATCTTTAGGATAGACGAATAATGCAGAGCGCATTCCCCCGACAGGAGCCGCTGCGGGATGTTCATCCCTGACTACGGTCGGCCAGCCCAAAGCATAGCCATTAGTCAGTTTGTTAAAACCATCAATACGATCGTCGTTCAATTTTACAGAAGTTAACAATTGCTGGACGCTACCCTTATTTTTCAACAGCTTTCCGCTTTGTAATGCAATCAGCCATTTGGCCAAGTCCTCCGATGTCGAGGTTATACCTGTTGCAGTTCTGAAGAAGAGTGAGAAAGTGGCAAAGGCATTATGAAGCTTGCCGTCATTGATCCATTTACCGTCCACATTGACAATTGTAGAATATGCGCCTTGGTCATGGAATTGATTGAAAATGAACTTGTGGAATCAACGGAAATCTGATGTTCAATGTTGGCAAGACCATATGCGGACAGCTTTTCTAAGCTGTTGTTTCTGATAACAGCAAGCTGAAGTCCGGGGATTTTTAACTTCAGCATCTTTTCTTTTATAAAAAGATCAATGCTATCCGAAGTACTTTGAGCAAAAACCTGTTGAGACAATGTGCTTGTAAATAGGAGTAAAATGATTTTGAAATAACTTTTCATATGGATATTATAAATGGTGAAACTAGGATAATGACAACTGGGATCTTTCATTTGTTACATTGTATTCCTCCTGTGAGTAACTTTTTCCTTTCAATATGCGCATATTACGTAATGGAGATAAAGACTATTAAAAAAATGCTAACGATCAATGAATTTGGAATTTTTGCAATGGTACAAAACAAAACATTTTTTAGAATAAAATATCTGAGATGACGAAATATTTATACAAATAATATCGTTCTGGCTACAACATAACTACTTTCGGATACATTTATAAGTTTGCCAAATCTGAACTTTGGTTTATAAATAGTTTAGGATATGAAAGTATTTGTTACAGGCGCTACAGGTTTCGTAGGAACAGCTGTAGTACAGGAATTATTAAAAGCTGGTCACCAAGTTCTAGGTCTGGCAAGATCAGAAGAATCTGCTAAAAAATTAATTAACGCAGGAGCAGAGCCCCATGTTGGTGACCTGATGGATTTTGAAAGCTTAAAGTCAGGAGCCAAACTCTCCGATGCTGTGATCCATTTAGGATTTGTTCATGATTTTAGTCGTTTTCCCGAAATGTGCATTTTAGATAGTAAAGTGATCGAAGCTGTCGGAGATGCGCTGGTTGGAACTGATAAACCCTTTCTGATTACTTCTGGAACCGCGCTGTTTTCAAAAGATGGAATAACAACGGAGAATGACAGAGAGGTGAACCATCCCCATCCAAGGATTGCTACTGAAAATGCAGCGGATGATCAGGTTGCGAAAGGCGTAAATGTTGCGGTAATCAGATTATCTCCCTCAGTACACGGTGAGGGGGATGAAATAGGTTTTGTTCCATTATTTATAAAAATAGCAAAAGAAAAAGGCGTCTCAGCAATTATTCGCGAAGGAAAGAACCACTGGCCAGCTGTGCACCGCCTGGATGCAGCAAAGCTTTACCGCCTAGCCCTTGAAAAACCATTTGAAAAAGGAACTAGATATCATGCTGTAGCGGAAGAAGGAACTCAGCTTAAGACAATCGCTGCTGAAATTGCCGAGCGTCTCAACATCCCACTCATTTCACTGAATGCCGAAGAAGCTGAACAGCATTTTTCCTGGTTTACGCATTTTGCAAAACTGGACAATCAAAGTTCAAGTACGCTCACAAGGGAAATGCTGGACTGGACCCCGGTCCATCCGACTTTACTGGAAGATTTAAAAGGCTCATATTATTTTTCTGGGCTTTAAATATTTGTACTTTTGTTCTGATCCACATATACTAAAAATGCTGTAATGCCATGTCCGATAATAAACTGATAAGACTAAAGACCATTTCCGAATTTCATAAGCTTCGAGGATTGCCGGCTCCAAAGCACCCACTGATCAGCGTGATAAATTTTGAAGATATGACCGACAACACGAGGATTGGAAAACAAAGCTTGCTTTTCGATTTTTATCTAATTTCCGTTAAACGGGATATGGATCACAAGTATAGATATGGGCAGCAAGATTATGATTTTGATGAGGGAGTGATGTTCTGCATGGCACCGCATCAGGTGCTTAGTGTAATACGTGAAGAGCAAGGGAAAAATCCTTCCGGATGGATGCTGATGATCCATCCGGATTTTCTCTATGATTCGCCACTGGCGACATCGATCAAAAGATATGAGTTTTTCGATTATGCTGTGCATGAAGCGCTTTTCCTTTCAGAAGACGAGGAACTGAAGATGCAGCAGATCATCGAAAATATCAAACAAGAATATCAAGGAAATATTGACCGGTTCAGCCAAAATATTATTATCTCTCTATTGGAAACCTTATTTAATTACTCCCACCGTTTTTATCAGCGTCAATTCATCACCCGCAAGAAAGCGAGCCACCAGTTTTTGGAAAAGCTTGAGATTTTTCTTGATAAGTATTTTGAAGACAGAGACATCATGCAGCGTGGATTACCAACGGTACAGCTGCTTTCCGAGCAGCTCAATATGTCGTCACAGTATATGCGAAGCCTACTCAAATCCTTGACAGGGCACACGCCCCAGCAGATCATTCATGAGAAAGTGATTGAAAAGGCCAAAGAAAAGCTTTCCACAACTGAACTAACCATCAGTGAGATCGGCTATAAACTGGGCTTTGAACATTCACAATCATTTAATAAACTATTTAAGGCCAAGACCAACATGACTCCGTTGGGTTTCAGAAAGTCATTCAAAAGGATTAATTCTATTTAATTTGATTTTTTCCAGAAAACAAAATTGGAGTAAAGCGTAGTTGCTACTAAAATAAATAGTGCGATGACATAAATGGTTTTAGATAGCATATCGTTTTTCGAACCAACAAAGCAAATAATGAGTAGGCTGCTTATATAAATTATACCCGCATTAACCCAAATTCTTGATACCTTTGGAGAATACATTTTTTTTGGTGAATCATAATCCGAATTCAATTCTGAGATTCTATTTTTATCCCAATAAAGGAGAATTAAACCCGCAAGCATCATCAAACTAGTGATTATCCAAGTACCCTTAAAGTGCATTGAAATTGTAATCATCCAGATATTGGCTGTTATGGCCAAAAAGAGAAATGTTCCAATTAATGCGAATCGCTGCGTCATAAGAAGGATTGCAGTAATTATCTGCATGACACCTAGAAAGTTATAATAGATACCGGAAAGATAGAGTACTTCAAAAAACTGCCCTATGGTACTGGTTGTAGGTAATTGAGTAAATCTTTCACCAACTACTTTTGTAAATCCGGAAGGGACGAATGCCAATGCAACAAGGTATCTGATATGAATAATCGTCCATTGGATAAATTTATTTTGTTGTAATTTATAAAACATATTATTTAACAGGTATTAGGTTAGGCCGATCAATTTGTCCTTTCCTTGTGCTTACGTCTATATTTGATGATTGCAGCGTGACTTTTTATTTAGCGCAAATTTATCCTAATTCAGCAAATATTGCCAATGGTTATAATTAACCAAAAAATATCCCACTAGTGAACCCTTTCCTTTGGTTAAAACATAAACTAGAAAACATTATGTCCATAAACCAAAAAACCTAAAGGATCTTTAACCGTAGAATTTCAAAAAATCAGCTGGCCTGTAGTACATAGGGCTGATACAATAAATCAACTGACCTCCCCGGAAAATAGGTCATGTCTAAAGTAGAGGTAGAAATGTTGAAATATTATTTTATATTTGCATGATACTTGACTAATCAAGTGTTATGCAAATTAAAATATGGAACTCAATATTATATTAAACCTACTGAAAGTTCAGTCTCTCATCACAAAGAAATTTGATGGCCTAAGCCTTCATGGAATTAGCCTTACAGATTTTATGATCCTGCATATCCTAAGCAGTGTTCCCGGCAATCGCTTAAAGAGAATTGATCTGGCAGAAGGCATTGGTTTAACGGCATCCGGCATTACCCGGATTATTTCTCCTATGGAAAAGATGGGGCTTGTTGTAAAAGAAGCAAATGAAAGAGACGCCAGAGTCAGCTATGTGAAACTCACCAGTGCCGGCGAGCGTGTGTTTAAGGAAGCAAAGGTTACTGCGACTCAAACTTCTAAAAACATGTTAGCTGGAATATCCAAGAATGAGTTAAAAGTTTTCGCTTCTCATTTGAAAGGGTTAGGAGGAGACCTCTAATATTAAATATAAAAAACATGTCCAAAAAGCCGGAAACGATATGAAAGAAAAGCTGAGTAGAACGATTGATATATACTGATATGCTAAACAAAACCTATACTTACCCCACGTATGAAGCCGGAAGGCATTTGGCGTTAAAGAAGATTCAGGGTTCCATTGTGAACCTGAACCTGATCCGGTTAAAAGAGTTCGCAGATTATTCCGATTTTCCCGATATAGCTCCGGAAACAACGATTTCCGGTTATGAAGCTTTTATGAGTTACATACAACTCGCCAAACCATTTGTGGAGCAGACTGGAGGAGAGATACTTTTGGTAGGAAAGGGAGGCCGATTTCTTATCGGCCCGGAAAATGAGCAGTGGGATATCTGTATGCTGATCAAGCAAAAAAGCGTATCAGATTTTTTCGCTTTCGAGCAGAACCCAGATTATATGAAGATTACAGGGCATCGTTCGGCTTCTATATTGGATTCCAGACTTTTGCCCTTAGAAATGCTATCATTTTAAACAACAGATGGGTTATATTGAACTAAGAAATGCCGCTATATATTATCAGTTATACGGTGCTGAAAACAAGGATACTATTGTATTGGTTAGCGGTCTGAATACGCAGATGACCCGCTGGGAAGCAACATTCGTTAAGATGCTTGCCGACGAAGGGTTCCTGGTTATCTGTTTTGATAACAGGGACTGCGGAAAAAGTACGTTTACAACAGATCGCCATAGCGATACGTTCAATTTTTCGCTGAACAGTTTTTTACAGGACCCCGAAAAATATCCTCCTGCTTATTCTTTACATGATATGGCAGATGACATCAGGGATCTGCTGCAATCGCTGAATATTAAAAAGGCGCACATTGTCGGCCGATCCATGGGAGGGATCATTGCGCAGTTATTTTCATCACGGTATCCGGCAATGACTCAGACACTAACGTTATTGATATCTTCAAGCTTTAATCCGGCTCTTCCGAAACCTGATGATGCACTGGTAAGAAAAATGACCCGCTCATCTGTAAATTTTGAAGATAATCTGGAAGCATACCTGAAAGAAAGAATAGACTTTATGAAAGCTATTTACGGCAGCAGATATATTCTCAATGAAGAAAAAGAACGGACATTAATTATTGAAGATCAAGTCCGGCAATCTTCTGCAGTCAGGCCTTATCGTCAGATCATTGCCCTCATCAGTTATGTATTTAATCCAGGTCTTCTCACAGGTATTCAGGTACCTGCACTGGTTATACACGGGGACGAAGATCCATTGTTCAGTATTGAACATGCGATTGATTTAAAAAACAATATACCCGGCTGTCAGCTTATCATCAAAAAAGGGATGGGGCACGCGATACCGGAAGCACTGTTTCCATCATTGGTGCAGGATATTTCAAATTTTATAGTTGTATCATAATGTGCCGGATCATGATTAGGTAATTAATAAAGACTAAAAATCAGTGTTGTCATATATCGGTTTTTGTTGCTGACAACGCGTAAACCATCGGGATTTTATCTTCCAGATGAGCAATTCTGAACTTGCCGGGCTCAGACTCTACCGAAAGATCAAAGTTATTATATGGTGAATAGTCAAACTCTTCAAAATAGGTTATGCCGAGGCCGTTTTGTATCAGGCTGCTGATTACCTCGCCTAAGCTGTGGTTCCATCCAATTGTTTTTACTTCAATTTGCGCCGCTTTATCTGCGTAGGTTCCTTTTTCCGTTTCTATAATGGCACCGGAATTAAAATACTTGTATTCGATTTTTTCAAACCGGGAATCATACATCCACACCACAGGATGAAACTCCACAAAAATAAATCTACCGCCGGGTTTCAGGAACTTTGAAATCACCTTCGCCCACCGATCCAGGTCGGGAAGCCAGCCGATGGTCCCATAGCTCGTAAAAACAATGTCAAACTGACGATCCAGATGATTGGGAAGGTCGTAGACGTCGCTGCAGATAAACGATGCAGTGGAGTGGGCCTGCTTTGCCAGTTCGCGGGCCTTCGCAATCGCCACATCCGATAGATCAACACCCACTACCTCAGCTCCAAGACGGCTTAATGATATGCTGTCCTGCCCGAAATGACATTGTAAATGCAGGACAGAGGTATTTGAAAGATCTCCCAGTATATTCAGTTCGATATTCTTTAGCGAATTTTTGCCCTTTAAGAAACCGTCCACATCATAAAAATCGGATTTGATATGGATTTCTGTGCGGTCATTCCATGATCTCCGGTTGATGTCTACGTAATTTTCCTCGATATTCATGATTTATTCTGATGCGTTAAATTCTTAAAGATACTAAAATAGGTTATGTTTTGTTATCACGGAGAAGCATGTGGATGATGGGGTTTATTCCCGTAGCCCTTTCCACGCTTTCCGTCACGGATAAAAAGCATTCTGGGATAATCGTCAAAAGTTGCGAGCCTGATTTGTTGTGACATACTACTAAAATTGATGGTATACTTAAATATTCAAAGATGGTTTCCCGGCTGCGATGGTATAGGCTTCTTTCAGCACTTCTGAATACGTCGGGTGGGCATAGCAGAGGGAAGCCATGTTACTGGCTGTTACTTCGTATTCCAGGCCGACAACTGCCTGTGCGATCAGGTCCGCCGCCCGGGCGCCGATAATGTGTACTCCTAAAAGTTCTCCATATTTCGGATCGGAAAGCACCTTTACAAAACCGTCAGGCTCCATACCCGCCCTTGCTCTGGCATTTACGGCAAATGGAAATTTACCAATAGAATACTCCAGTCCCTGTTTTTTTAATTCTTCTTCCGTAACTCCTACAGAAGCAACTTCCGGCCAAGTGTATACTACCGAAGGAATACGGCCATAATTGATATGAGGTTTCTGACCATTGATTCTTTCCACCACAAATACCGCTTCTTCCTCTGCTTTATGGGCCAGCATGGCGCCGCCGATCACATCTCCGATGGCAAAAATATTTAAAGCTGTTGTCTGAAGCAGTTCATTGACTTTAATTGTACCGTCGGCATTCAATTCTACATTGGTGTTTTCCAGCCCCAGACCATTCACATAAGGCTTTCTTCCGACAGCAACGAGGATATAGTCGGCAGTAAGTTCCTGCTCTTCACCTTGTTTATTTCTGAAATAAACCTTAGCCGCATTGCCGAGGTTTTCGGCTTTGTAGACGGCTTTCCCGCATTGTATTTCTACGCCTTCTCTTGTTAATATTTTTGCTAAGGTTACTCCCAGTTCACGGTCCATATTGGCAATCAGCGTGTCAGCATATTCTACAATGGTTGTTTTTGTGCCGATCCTATTGAATATGGACGCCATTTCTACACCAATCACACCTCCGCCGATGATCACAATGCGCTCAGGCTGTTCCTTCAGAGCCAGGGCTTCGGTAGAGGTAATGATCCTGTTTTTATCAATGGCGACCCCAGGAATCGTGGCGGGTTTTGATCCGGTAGCAATAATGAATTTCTGTGACCTTATTACGGTTTCAGTCTGATCAGCATGTAATATCTTCAGGGAATCATTGTTGAGAAAAGATCCCGATCCCTGTAGAACTTTGATCCTGTTTTTTCGCATTAGGAAATCAAGCCCCTGTGTATTTTTAGCCACTACCTCTTTTTTTCGGTTGTACATCTGTTCAAAATTGAGCCCTAGGCCAGAAAACTCAATTCCATGCGCATTAAAGCTCTTTGCGGCTTCTGCATAATGATGCGTGCTGTCCAGCAATGCTTTGGTAGGAATGCAGCCAACGTTTGTACAGGTACCTCCCAATGTACTGTATTTTTCAACCAAAGCTGTTTTATAACCTAATTGAGCGCTCCTGATCGCAGCTACATATCCGCCGGGACCTGACCCGATAACGGTAATATCAAATTCTTCCATTGTATTGATCTAAAATTATATCTATAAAATAAACCGATTGGTCTTTTTTAAGGTAAAAAAAATTATGCTTCAATGCCTTTAATCAGTTTTTCTAAAAAGGACATGGCTATAGTAAGCTCTGCCATATGGCTGTTGACTTTCGCCTGCATGAACGCCCCCTCGATCATTGAAATCATGATCACGGCCATTTCAGTTGGATCGGTATCTGCCTTGATTTCATTCCTTTCTATGCCCCGCTTTATCTGGTTTTCAATAGACGTTTTCCAGAACCCCAGTGCTTTCTGTGCGCTTTCTTTCAGTTTAGGATGCGTGTCATCTGCTTCTGTAGCGGTATTTAAAATGGGGCAGCCTGCCTGAAGGTAAGGATACCTGAAATAATTTTTATAGGTCTGCGGATAAACCAGCAACCGTTCTATTGAATGCTCCGTAGCGAGTATGCGTTCTTTCATATGCTGAGTGATCCTGGCGAAGTTATGGTCAAACACGCTCAATGCGATCTCGTCTTTGTTCTCGAAATTACCGTAGATGCAGCCTTTTGAAAGCCCTGTGGCGTTCATTAAATCGTTTATCGATGTGCCCGCATAGCCTTTTGTATTAAATACGGATGCGGTTTTCTCGATAATCAGGCGCTTGGTATTTTCAGATTTTGTAGTTTTCATGCAGCATAAATTATCATTTATGACAAAGGTAAATAAAAAAATAAAACAATCGGTCTTTTTTTTAATATATCAAATCCCAGTCTTGCCTCGTATCCTTATTTCAGGATATTCAGCCGTGAAAACATAATCGGTCCGTCTTATTATTCCGGTAAGGTCCATATAATCAAGTTAAAATGGTTACACGTTGGCCTGGAATATTGCTTATTCAAAGAACAAATTAATATATAAAAATAGCAGGTTTTTGTATGGAGATTAAATTAGCTTATATTTTTTGCCCTGATCGCCGATACTGTCCGCTTGTCAGCAACACCGTCAAAATATTTTTTGAGGACTTCATTAAATATATTTTCTGTATCGCTAACCATTGCAAATAATGTCATGCAGGAGCGCAACTTGAGGTAATCGGGATATCCGAAGATTTCCTCTGCCGTAAAGCCATCGAGCTGTAGGAGGGCTTCTGAAATTTCAATCAGGTGCTTCCCAAGAACGGGGTGGGCCAAATATGAGATTGCTTCAGATACACCGGAGATGCCATATTCGTCGGATATTGCACTACTTCCCAAACCCCTGAGCTGCGGGAACACATACCACATCCAATGGGAAGTCTTCCTGCCATTTTTGATTTCAGAAAGTGCCTTCAGGTAAACTTGGTTTTGGGCATCCAAAAACCTTTTTAATTCCATATAAGTTTGCGATTTAATATAAATTCCAATATACAAAATTAAGCAAATTATTTCTGCATCTTTTGCCTTGGAAGCCCGATTTCATGCTCCTGCGGATATGGCACGCGATGGATCATGCTGACATTCTCGCGCAGATTCTGGTGCGCCATAGTATGCAAATCGGCGGAAGCTAAGTTATATAATGTGGCATTATAGTACATTTTCCCACGCTTATAGGCGACTATGCCAACGCAAAAATGTCCTATATTAACATTATGCAAAATAGCCAATGACATAGTCTTCACCAATGATGTTCAAAAAGTAAAAGCTTTAGAGCAAAAAGAGCGTGCAATGTATGAAAAATTGCTTTTAATTTCAGAATTGAAACGCATTTACATTGCAAGACACATAAAAAGATAGCCTTTTGATTTACCCTTTATAAGCACAATGTATGCCATATAAAGAACACATAACTGCACCAGATTGAAAAACGGTTGAAGCAAATCATGTCTTATTTTAAGTAAATTCTTTATGGCTTTTGTAAATTTGGTAAAAATCTATTTTCGCAGATTATGGCTGTACCTGTCAATAAAGAAGAATTACAAAAGGCAATTGAAACGAATTACAACAAACTGAAAAAGGAATTATCGACCATTCCTGTTGAATTAACGACCACCACAGATTTAGAAGGACATGCAAAGGATACTACAATGAGTATCAATAATCTTATTTCTTATTTGATAGGGTGGGGAGAATTAGTGCTTAAATGGAATCGAAAAAAAGATAATAATGAGCTCGTAAATTTTCCTGAAACAGGTTATAAATGGAGGTAGTGTAAACTGAACTGTGTCACAGTACTCCTTTTAGGGTTCGGGATTAAGAGGCTGAAAGCCTCAAGCCCGAACCCTAAAAGGAGTTGCCGAAGGCTTTGATCCTATCCCCACATTTAATATGTAATTGTTGCATTGTCAAACACCAATTTCGAATCGGCATGGTCCATTTTTTGGAAATATCTTTTATAGCCAGATATACAAGCTTTAACAGTGCCTGATCCGAAGTAAACGCCCCCTTGGTCTTGGTGACTTTTCTGATCTGACGGTGCATAGCCTCGATCGCGTTCGTAGTATAGATTGCTTTTCTGATGTCTGGGGTGTATTCAAAATAGGTAGAGAGATTTCCCCAGTTATCCAGCCAGCCTTTGACCGAAAGCGGGTATTTTTTGCCCCATTTATCCTCAAACTCCAATAGTTTTTCATAGCCCTGTTCCTGATTATTGGCCTGATAAACAGGTTTCATATCGGCAATAACGGCTTTTTTATCTTTTTCCGGCACATATCTTAGGCTAGAGCGTATCTGGTGTACGATGCAAAGCTGAACCTGTGTTTTGGGGTAGATGGATTCGATAGCCTCCGGAAAACCTTTCAGACCGTCCACGCAGGCTACCAGGATATCCTCCACACCCCGTTGTTTGAGATCGCTCAGAACCGATAACCAGAACTTGGCACCTTCGTTCTCCGAAAGGTAGATGCCGATCAGTTCTTTACGGCCATCTTGATTGACTCCCAAGATATTATAAACCGCCCGGCTCTGCACGCTGCCATTATCCTTGACTTTGTAGTGCATGCAGTCCAGAAAAACAAAAGGATAGACCGATTCAAGCGGACGGTTTCGCCACTCGTTCATCGCAGGAATGATCTTGTCAGTGATGTGGGAAATTTCTGTAGCAGAGATATCCATCGCGTACATCTCCTTAACATAGCTGGAAATATCACGCGTGCTCATTCCTCGGGCATACATTGCTAAAACATTGTCTTCCAGTTCTTCGGTGATAATCAGCTGACGTTTAGGGACTATCTTAGGTTCAAAAGTGCCATTACGGTCACGGTTACTTTCCAGTTCAAAATGGCCGGACTGAAGACTTCTGACCGTCTTTTTTGTCTTCCCGTTTTTACGGTTGTTTTCTCCAGAGGCTTTGCTTTCCTCGATATGATGATCAAGCTCGCCCTCAAGCATCGATTCCAAAAGGTGTTTCAGCATCGGAGTAAAAACACCATCAGTACCGCCCATCTTTTTACCGGCGTAAAGCTCCTTCATCGCTTCCGCTTTGAAGCGCTCAAAATCAAATTTCTCGTTTCCCATTATTCTGTGTCTAATATAAATATTCTTTATCTGACACAGTTTAATTTACACCCTCGAATTATTACTTATTCATGAGCTTATACAAGGAGAATTATGGATTGAAGAAGAATCCTTTGACTTGGAATTAATGATAAATAAAGTAGTAAAGTCCTAATTTCAAAACAGCTTAGTTGATAAAACAAGAGTATTTTTTTTGAAAGTATCCTTACCTAAAATCAGGCAAACAAATACAGCTGATCCTCTTCATCACTCAAAAAATGATCCTCATTGCAGATGGTGTCAATCTCAAAATCATATAATCTGAAACCAGCTATTTTTAATGGATCAACGCATTCTAATTTTTGATCTTTAAGTACATATTTTTCGCGGAGATCCATCCAAAGTCTGCCGAGGTAGTTGCTTCCAACAAGGTCACCATTTCCCATATTCTTTACCCCCCAATATTGATCCTTATGAGATAACTCTACGATTGACCTTCCTGCCGTTTCTTTTAGGATTGGATACAATTTATTCCAATGTTGAGAGAGCTTAACCTCTAAAACCCATCGCATTATCTTTAATTTAATCAAATCCCAGTCCTGTCTCGTATAATAAAGATATTTTTTGCTGATCATTTTAGCTGTCATAGGGCTTTTCTGAGTTAAGATCTCATTTTGAGCCTTTGGAAATAAAGAATATCTCATGGCTTGATAGAGAGCCTCACTACTTGGAATAATGATATCATTAATAAAAAGAGGAAATTTGGAAGACATATTTGACAACTCCCCAAACTCTTCATTTGTTTTGGAAAACATAACCACACTATCGATGTGATAAGTATTATATTTCTTTGATTCCATTGACATTATCGCACTCCTCTATTTTTTACAACGAATAAGGGTCTCCAATTATTACTTCCCCACCAAAATACTATAGGAGAATTATTGGGAATATTTCTATATGTGAAGAACAACGTTCCAAGGCCAAATGTTTTATGTGATTTCACAGTATAACCTAAAGGTCGGATTTGCTCTACTCTTAATTCTCCTACTCTGGAAAGGATTTCGATGCCTTTTGTCAAAAATAAGGTTTCTAATCTATTTCTAGCAACAGAAGAAGAAAATAAATTTTCTTCGTGCGGTTGAGTAGAAAGGCGAAACGCGTACTCAGATTTGTTAACGGCATTAAGAGAATTTAAATACTCATGAATTACAGGGTCTTGGTTATCAATAGGAACCATGTTGTTGAGTTTAGGGCTGTAATCTTTTATATTATTTTCGATCATATAGTACACCTGGATGTGGAGAATAGCTTCGACTTCAGTACCAATATTTTTGATCAAACCATATTTGGTATTATAAATACCCCAAGAGTGACCACACAGAAGGCATACGTGAATTTTGATTTGCTTGTCTTTGAGGTATTGAAAGTTCGTTTTCGTTTTGTCGACATCATTTATTGAATTGAACCATTCATTGAAATTTCTAGAAATAGTTTGACCAGTGGATAGTATATCATCCAAATAGATGTATCGCTTAGCGATTCGTCCTGATGACCCTAAATTGCATTTATAGAACTTAACTAAGATTTCGTCCAATAAGTTCAACAATTCACACTGACTTTTATGCTCTGGTTGGAGTTTAAGAAAAACAGTTTCCGCAATGAAAGTGGGTACATCTGGGTATTTAAAAACTTTAATCCAATGATCAATATAAAGTCTTAAGATATGGACACATTTTGTTTTGGAATAGTATGTTTTTTGGAAAATGTTTTGAAGTTCTTCTAATACAAAACCCTGGTCAGGTGTATTAAATTGACTTACCCAATCTAAGACATGTTCTCTTGAGACAGTATTATTTTCATAATCAGACAAGATATTCGCTATATTTTGTGCAGTGTTTATCATAAATGTGGTTATATTGGCTATACAACTTATCTTTTGAAGTTATAAATATAAATATCGTAAAAAATAACAAACTTTATAATCTCCTTCGACAGAATAAAAGAATAACCAGCAGTTGTTTTGTCTTTTATATGGTGTTAATGATGTAGTTTGTATTGTCTTTTCAAACCTATAGATTATCCATCTCGTTTTCTTACGGTTTCCCGTAAACAATCCTTCTTTCAAACGTATACCTTAGCCTTACAATTTGTAATAATCTTGAAAGTTAATATCTGTAAACATATTAATTCAGAATAAATAATGTATATTAGACTTGGGTATTAACCTTGCCCGATTGAAAAGTATAATGCCATGATAGTAACCACGACCAATTCCACCGAAGGGAGGGAGATTTCACGATATAATGATCCAATAGCTGCCAATGTTGTCATCGGCACCAATGTCTTTAGCGATATAGGAGCGAGCTATGTCGATTTCTTTGGAGGTCGATCTACCAGCTATGAGAAGAAGATGCAGGAAATGTACAAGCGTGTTACCGAAACGCTCAAGCAACGTGCTCAGGCAATTCGTGCTGATGCTATTATTGGGCTTAGTGTAGATATCGACGAAATCTCAGGAAAGGGGAGCCAAATGTTTATGATTACTGCAATGGGTACACCAGTACTTCTCAAAGAGGTTGCTCGTGTTACCGTGGAGAAGCAGGATGATCTATTGGATGGCGAATTGATCCAGCAGAAGGTCCGAGCAGATATTATCCTAGAGAATTATAAGTCGGTAGAATCTATCAATAAAGATACAGCTGAATTTATCGCTACATCAGGTCTAAGGGAATTTGAGCCACTTGTGTTCAAGGCAATGAATGAGGATTACGGTATAGAACAAACTCCAAAAGAAAAGTTGGAAATGCTATTCCGTTATTTTGATTACTTACCAGATGAGGAAGCCATTGCTATTCTTTATAACGCTTTATTGGAAGGCAATTTGACAACCCTACAAGTAAAACGTATCAATGCTATTATCACGTCATCCAATTTTATAGATTATGCAAGAGCTGTTAATCTTTTAAATAGTAATATACATGCTAGACGTATTGCACTGAAAATATTTTCATTGGACAAAGATTGGTATTCAAAAGAAGATATTGCTATATTGAAAAGTTTAGAGGGGAATGTTTTAGCAAAGTTCTTTCTTGAGATTGTACAAGTTGAGGAATCAAAAGGTATGTTTTCGAGTGGAAAAGAAGTGTGGCGGTGTGAATGTGGCCATACAAATAAGCTTGACAATTTTAATTGTGGCTCATGCACACGAGATAAGCGAGGTTTTACGGAGAAAAGTTTGAAACCGGAGGAAGTGCAGGAGGTGCTGAATAGAAGAGTTCGAATAATAAATAGAATATAAAATCTGATAAATCTTAGGATATTGGGACGAAAACGTGCTATTTATTAGAATTTTTAAGCACGATCAATAAAGTGATTATGTAAAACGTGTTAATTATCAATATATTAAAATGGGGTTTTTCGACGATAAAAAATTAAAAGAAAGAATTGAATACTTGGAAAATGAACGGAAGAAACTCTGGGATAGATTAACTAAGTTAGAACATGCACATTTTGAATTAAAGGGGGATGTAGCTAGAAAGACTACGGATGACGAGAAGGAAGCTGCACAAAGTTCAAAAAAAGCTGCAGAATATATGTATATATTAAAAGTGTGAAAAAATTGAAGAACTAGAAATCGAAATAGAAAAATCAGTATTAGGAGGGAATCACAATACATATTATAAAGTGTTAATAACTGATGTTTACGATTAACAGGTACTTGGTAGGAATTCGAAAAGAAAAATATCTGAACGCCTGTTAAAGAAAAATTTATCAGATGCAATTTTTGAACGTTATCCGATTGTTATTTTTAATAAATCAATTATTTTGCTAATTTCTTGGAAAAATATACTTTTAAAGTCAAGTTGGAAAAAATGGCATTCCGACTCGATTAATAAACGCTTTTCAAATGACATTTAAATTTCTCAAGGCTCAGAACGGAGACTGTACTATTATTAAGTATGTCGACGATAAAGGGATCAAACGCAACATTATTATTGATGCTGGTTTAGACGCAGCATATTTCGACCAAACAAACAATATTTTTGGTGAACTAAAAGCAGAGATTGAAGATATTAAAACCAAAAAAGAAAATATTGACCTTCTAATTTTAACGCATATAGACAACGATCATATATGCGGATTTTTGAAACTCTTTGAGATGGATGATGAAATACCAGCTTTTATTAAAAAAGTTTGGTTTAATTCTGGAAAGCTTATTGCAGAAGAGCTGAAAAAAAAGGACAATAAACTGCTCCAAATCTCAATTCAACAGGCTGGAGTAACAAATACAGGTGTGGCAGAGGGAATAGACTTTGAGGATTTTCTGCTAAAGTTCAATTTTTGGGAAAGGAAGTTAATATTATGCGGCCAAGAACATGAGGTTCATGGCGCGAAGTTTCAAATACTCGGCCCAACTATACCACAACTAAAAAAACTATTGAAAGAATACAATGAGGAAACCGGAGACGATACTTATACTGGCGCCGGCGGAAACGATTGGGGAACTGACATTGAAAGCTTTATTCTTGAAGAAAAAGCAAAAGGTTTTAGGTTTTCCCAAGACTATAGCCCGAAGAACGGCAGTTCAATATCATTCATCTTGGAGCTACAGGGTAAAAAATTTGTATTTCTAGGTGACGCACATCCAAATCCAGTTGCCAAGTCGCTTGCAGACCAAGGATACAATGCTCTGACTCCTCTAAAAGTTGAATTCTTAAAGGTTTCACATCATGGTAGTAAAGCGAACAACAATAAAAAATTGCTTGCTGCAATCGATACTGACAAATATTTGATCAGCACTAATTCGGTTGGTCACGGACATCCACATAAGAGAACTTTGTCTAGGATCATTTCAAAAAACCCGAATGCAATATTTCATTTCAACTATGAAAATGTTTGGGAAGGTGTTTTCAATGAGTCCGATAGGAAAAAATACAAAATTAATGCTTGTCTGACGCCTTACTTGGATTTTTAGTATGACACCAGAACTGCTTAAAACATACGTCGTGTCATTAAAAAATGGCAGCGGATGTCTGTTCCAGCCTATGGCTGGAACAGATTCTTACACATACATACTTTCCGCAAAACACCTTTTCGAAGGGACCCGCCGTGCTGGCAATGGTCAAATGGAGCAATACAGTATTGATGACGGAGACATCATACCTATTACAAGGTTACTTTATCTTGACGGAATTTGGTCGGAGGTCGTGATTGATTTTGTGGTTGAAAGGGGAGTTAATTATTTCGTATCAAGTGTGGCTGATGCCGCAATTTTGAAAATCGATTATATTCCCGGATTCAATGAAATTTTTCAGACAAATATTGGACTAAACACAGTTGGATATGCACTCAACGGTTATCCCCATGTGTTAGCGAACAGCATTGTTGGTGAAAAGAGTACCGAACATCCGGTTGAGCGATTGATAAGTCCAGGAGCATTTAATTACAGGGCACAACTATTCGGCACGGCTCTTGCACATTCCCAAATTGAGGGAATGTCGGGCGGAGGAATAGTGAAAATTGTTGGTGATGCAATTTCTATTATAGGCATCCAAAGCAAAGTAACACATCATGCGCTTGCGTCGGGACAAATCGATTTTGTTCCTATACAATATTTTAATCAAATCATCACTGAACTTGCAAATCCTCACACACTATCTGCATTATTTCCGCCATTCCTTAGTTCGTTCGAATTTTTGAAAGATTCGGCTTTCATGCTTCCAGTCGACCAGATTGATGAAGATGATATTGCTCGCGCAAGAATAACACTTCGAAATAAGGCTGAGCAAGTTGTCAACTCCGATATTACGCCACAAGGAATTAAGGAGTTATTTGAAGCCAAGCTCCTTATTATAGAAGAAGAAACCAGTTGTTTCTCCCATAGGGAAATCTGGATAGCATGGTTGGAATTCTTGACAATTCTAAATATTGTGAAGTATGACCCGATTGAAATGAAAATGCTTTCAGAAATATTTAACAATTATAGACTCAAATATATTGATGGGCATGGTTGGACAGAAGTTAGGGCAGATTTTGGTAAATCCGACTATGTAGGATTGAAGCCTGATTCAACAATATTTGTCAGTTCAAAGACTCCACCGAAATCGTCATTTATTTTAAAGAAAGGTAAAATAATTGATATTGCCAAACCTTACGATAAACGTGGTTTCAAAACTGATGCAGGTATTGATCCGTTCACCTGCTTTGACTTCATCCATCTTGAACATTTCAAAGAGGTCTGTATCATACGTAAACTAGAGGAATATAGAGACTTGAATGAACTAGAGTTGTTAGCTAAACTTAAATTAGAATATCATGAGCTTTTCAATTGATCAATTCTTGGTGGATGCAAATGCCACTTTTCAACCATCAAAGATAAGTTACCAAGAGCTTGACTATAATGGGAAAATCCCGGTGTTTTTTATTCGATGTAGCTCAGTTGAAGATTTGGAGAATAAGTGGGCCGGCTTAGTTGATTCAGTTGCTTTTGATTTTCAGAGTCAATTGACAGACGAGTTCCAAATTTGGAATATATATATGTTTTTTATTAAACCTGCGGGAATCGCTGATTCGGTAAAGTTTAATAGCCTTAAGCTAAAAATTGAAAATGATACATTTTCAAGCCGAAAGATTGTTGTTGAAGACCAAGATGCCAGTGATATAATTAATGAACACATAATAAATAAGAATGTAAATTTCTCTGTAGAACTTGAAGCATCTCCAAAACCAGCGTTTGCGGCGAATCCACTGCTGTGGTCTATTTTGGAAGACAAAACACTCAAAAAACAGAAACTCACAGCAGAGGCCACTAGCACATTTGATGACCTTGTTCAACAACTAAAAAGACAAATCGATGAAATTTAAAAAAATAGAAATTTCGGCATTTCGTATATACGACAAGGTTGAAAATGCGACTTTCGATTTCTCAATCGGTGAGAATTCTACCGCTGATTTTGTTTCTCTTTTTGCTCCAAACGGCTATGGTAAAACCTCATTTTACGATGCTGTTGAATGGGGAATGACCAATAATATTCAGCGATTTTGGCAGAACAAGGGAATTACAAGCAGCGCTATTGATGCACTAAAAAGTCAATCCGAGGAACAGGTTAAACTCTGGCGCAATATACATTCGAAAGAGCCGACGTATGTGAAAATTTTGGGAGACGGTATCGACCCAATAAATCGCCAATTGAAGCCACATGGCAATAAAAAGTCCGATGCTGATATCGAAAATGCTGATAACCTTGAAAACAGGACTTTTCGCAATGTAATTCTGTCTCAAGAGTGGATATCAGCTTTTCTGCGAGAAGTAGACGGGACAAAGAGGTATGAAATCTTTATGGATAACCCCGAGCTCAAAGAGATAAATAGCTATTATAAAAATCTTAAAGCGTTAATTAGCTACTGTCAAACAAGCATTGCGTCAATAGATGGAAAAATAAGCGATGAGCAGAAAAGGATTTCGGAATTAGAGAGTGAAAATGTTTTAGAAAAGATAAACCAGCAGATCGATATCCTAATAGAAAAGTTTGCTCAAACGGGTCTACAAAAATTGACTTTAAAAACTTCAAAGGAAGAAGTCAGTCGTTTAAAAAATCTAGTTGCAGATCAGTTGATTTCCTTAAACGAAGAATCTGCAATCAGAGAAAAGATAGGATGGGTTTCAATGGCAAAGATCGGAGGTGAACAGTATATATCTATCCGAACCTACTTTGATCTTGAAAACCGAATTAAGGCATTAGATGAAGAAACAAAGCTGATTGTCAGCAGGCTAAACAAATATCAGACTTTAGAAATTAAAACAAATGAAATATCGGCACTAAATAAGTTGCTTTCTGAAAAAGAAGAATTAAAGAAAACTATTTCTACTATTTTAATTCAATTTGATGAGTATAGCCGCGTTGCCAACCTTTTGACAAACAATTTAAGCAAATTAACGGGGCTTAGATCGGAAACTAGTAGCAAATCAGATCGTCTCAACAATCTTGACGCAAAAGAGACAGAAACTAAAGCTAATCTAAATAATTCGCTAGCTGAGATAGAACAAACCAATGCTACGATAACTGCATTGCCGGAACGGGCAATTATAATCCAAAATCTAAGAGATGAGATTCAACAAGTTAAGAATAAGATAACTGACGAGGATAATTTGGTAAAGCCTTTGGAATCGCAGTTTAGAGAGCTCGAAAAGGAGATTCAAGCGTTGGAGCATGAGTTGTCAGAGGTAAAAAAAGGCGTATATTCAAAAAAATTGATCGAAGATCAGGTGCTCGCATCGAGTATCGATGTAATCTTGGCGAATCGTGAAGCATTGGCTAAAAATGAAGAGTTGCTTAAACAACTTGCCAAACGCATCACAGAACAGGAAACGCTGAATTCTGAAATTTTGGCATTTGTTCGCCAAGGCCTTGAAATTGTAAACAGCGATACATCACGTATTTCATGTCCGCTTTGTGAGCAGGCATACAATACTCATCAGGAGTTGGCAGAACGCATAGCAAACAATAACTCATTAGATAATCTTCTTAAGGGGCTTTTTGGCGATAAAAATAGATTGGATCAGGAATCTTCAAGGCTCCAAGAAGAAATAAAATCCGCAACAGCGCTATTAATCCGTTATCTCGAAGACAAAGTCAAAGACAAATTGGTGTCTAGAACTGCTGTTTCCGATCACATTAAAACTCGGAAAAATACGATCATTTCATTTCAAGAGTTGCTTGGTATAAGGGAGAATGACCTTCGCGAGATTGTAATGCGGCAGCTCGGTCTGAGTGATGAAGAATATGAGAGCGATTTAAATAAAAAACTCGCCGCACTTAAGAAGGATGAAGAAAACTTCAATATTTTACTTAAGAAACTAGCCGAGGATAAAAAAGAGCTAACAGATTTTCTAGCAAAGTCGCGTGACGAAATTTCACATTTAACTGATTCTAATGATAAGTTAAGAGCATCTGAGCAATATTTGGCGGTCTTAAACTGGTTTCGCTCAAATTTCAATTCCGAAGAGGTTTCTTTGGTTGTTTTACAAAACTATCAAGCCGAAAACGATTCCTCTATTAAGGAATATTTTGATAAGATTACAGTACTAAGGTCTGAGCAACAAGCCCTACAATTGGAATTGAGTTCTTTCAATCAAGAAGCTGAAAAAGAACGACGAAAGAAATTTAAAGATGAGAAAGAAGACGCAGATGGAAAGATGGATGGTTTCCGAAGCCTACTTAAAGATAAATTGGAAATAGAATCGCAATTTATAGATCAAAAAACTCTTTCGGCTACCTTAGATTTAAAAGAACAAGGATTTAACATCTCGCTGCTCAACAACAAGTCGCTGCTAGATGAATACGCTAAAATCGAAAGATATGCAGACCACATCAATGAGTTCCTCCAATCCGAAAATGCCAAATTAGCTTTAGAGCAATTGGCTAGGGATAAAACATTCCTAGAAGAAAATGTTAAATCAGTTTTGAGCGAAGAATTCTCAAAGACAAAAGCGTTCCTACAAGATAAGGTTAAGGAGTTCTTTTATGAAAGTTTGATTAACGACCTATATAGAAAAATTGATCCGCATCCTGATTTCAAAGAAGTACATTTTAGTGCTGATTTTGACGCAGATGTACCTAGGTTAGATGTCTTTGTGAGAGATCAGGTTAATAAGAAAATTGATCTAATTCCTAATCTTTATTTCAGTACAGCGCAAATCAATATATTAAGTTTAAGTATATTTTTGGCAACAGCATTAAACACGCCTGGTTATGATTGTATTTTTATAGATGATCCGATACAATCGATGGATAGTGTAAATATTCTTTCTACAATCGACCTTTTGAGAAGTATCGTCTTGAATTATGGCAAGCAAATCATCCTCTCTACTCATGACGAAACATTCTTTAATTTGTTGAAGAAGAAAATGCCAGTCGGACAATTCAAATCTAAATTTCTTGAATTGGAAAGTGTTGGGAAATTGAAAACCACAATCTAGGTTATAGAATTAACACAGAGAAGGAACATGGGATATTACGAAGATCCGATTGTAGATGAAAATGCAAAAAGAAGTGAAGAATCTGTTAATGCAGTAAAATCTTTTTTTACCCGCAAAAATGGTTTTATATCTAGAGAAGAAATACCCGATTATGGGGTGGATTTTGATGTTGAGTTAATTTATGATGGTTCGAAAGCATCGTCCAAAAAATTTGCTATCCAGCTTAAAAGTAGTCAATCTCTAGATATAATCACCCATGGAAAAATTGAATTTGTTTCATTGCAGTTTAAAACCTCTAGGCTAGGTTACCTCGCTCGGCGGGATCCTGGCTACGGTATTATTGTTGTCTACGACGAGTCTTCAGGAATTTGTTTTTTCGATTATGTCGAAGATATAGTGGAACGCCTTGATGCACACTCGGGCAAGTTAGATTGGAGAGATCAGCAGACTGTAAATTTACATATACCTTTGAATAAGCTTGAAAACCAAGTACTAGTATCACTTCACAAAAGATATCGGAAAAGGTTTGAAAATAGCTTAAGACTACTTGAAAAGCATGGTCCTGAATTTAATATACCAGTCCTAATACATGAGGGAGAAAAGTTAAATGAAAGCAAAATTGATTTTGATGATCCTAGGAGTATGGCAGAACTTTTAGAAAAGCATGGCGCTATGCTCTTCAACGAGCATGAGTTTGCAATGCTTCACCAAATGCTGGGACGAGTTAGTAAGAACCATATTGATAATTCTCCGGAAATAATATTTCTTGCGGCCATCACATATACACAGGTTGGTCAAATGGTTGAAGCGGAATATTACATTAGAAAGGCTAACAAACGCTCAGCAGAGCTTTCGGACGAGAAGCTAAGACTCATTTCATTTTCCCAGATTCGAGTTGACTTTTTGAAAGGAGATATAGACTATGCAGAGTTTCAGGTACGTTTAAAAAAACTGGCAGAGCAGATTGATGATAGTGAAAACCAGCTTGTAATTGAGGTTAATATATTGCTTTTCGAATTAGCTGATCTTAGGGAAGACTTGAAAGCCCATTCGGTTTTCGAGAAGAAGCTAAGTGAACTTTTTGAAAGAATTGCCTCGGCTGATATTCCAATCGATAAAAAGCAGCTACTCAATGTCTACTATTCAGAAATTTTACATACCTACTCTGTAGGTCGGTTTATGACCGACTTCGCCGAATATAAAGTAAAGGAAAGTTTGGGGTTAGATATACCTGTAGCGAGTCGAATAAAACTTGCTGGCGACACTGTGGCTATGATACAGACCGCAACTGGCATTGCTATTAGCGCTTATAAATACGCCAAAGACAATAACCTTCTATTATTAGAAGCTACCTCCCAATCTCATCTTGGAAAATACTTCTTCTCATTTCAATTTTCCCTCATTGCAGTTGGTCAGGAAGAACTTTTAAGTGAAAACAAAGATGAAATTTTGCAGAGTTATATAACGAATATAAATTACTGTTTAAATGCTAATAATGTATTTCAAGATCTGAATATGTTTCAAAATGCTTATGAGGCTCTCGGGACGGCATATCAGCTTTTGGTGCTTGGGCATCGTTTAACAGGAATTTATGCAGGTGAACGGGATCCTCAGGAATTTCAGCGCATAATGGGTGAAATGCAAAATGCTTTCGACCTACCTCCGTACGAAGATTTAACAAATCAGTTTGTAGGCCTTGGTAAAGATAAGAATCCGGATGGTAATCAGATTTTGAAAGACGCTTCAGACGAGAAAATAGAAATGCTGGCAAGAGGTGTATTAAAAGGGTATGATCTTCCAGAATCTCGTTTGGTTAATATAATTCACGAGATGAAAATGATTAGAAGTTTCCAGCAGAAATGCAGTAATCCTAATATTGAATTGTTATATGATCTCGAACACCTTGAAAGCAAAACAACAGCTTACGCATTTTTACCTAAGTGCATTTTGTTCCATAAACTGATCGGATTTCGTACATCCCCAAGTTCGGATATTGATTTTCTACTTGAACAAATGTCTACGATAATAGGAAAGGGTAGTGTAAATTGAACTGTGTCGCATCACTCCTTTTAGGGTTCGTTCTCGAGGCTTTCAGCCTCCGAGAACGAACCCTAAAAGGAGTTGCCGAAGGCTTTAATCCTGTCCCCAAATTTAATATGTAATTGTTGCATTGTCAATCCCTAATTCCGAATAGGCATGGTCCATTTTTTTGATATATCCTTGATGGTCAGGTAAACTAGCTTTAATAGAGCCTGATCGGATGTAAATGCTCCCTTGGTTTTTGTAATTTTTCTGACCTGCCGGTGCATCTGGTGCTTTCTGTGATGCAACGCCAGCCTACCAGCGGAGAGGTCTTTGTATTTCTAAACCGTAGCCGCACCCATATAAAACTATTGCACTGGGAAAGCGGTGGCTTTGTACTTTACTACAAACGTCTGGAGCAGGGAACTTTTGGTGCATCTGAACTTAAGAAAGGTGAGCTGTCCTGGAGCGATCTGGTACTGATGGTCGCGGATGTGTATATCGGTGATTGCGGGCCAGTTATGCACCGATATATACACGACAAGGTAATTCTTTCCTGATCTTTTTAAAGTGGCACAATTCAAACTGTAAAAAAATACGGATGGAGGGGCGAAAACTATACCACTAAGGTGGAACCATCCGACCGAAATGACTGCCACTATTCAAACCGTAATACCCAAATACAAAATTCGATAAATTACGGAATGTGGAAAAGTTTATACAAACTTATATTTATTTGATCATTCTGAATGGAGCCTATTTATTATTTTTGCGTATAACGTGTTATTTAAGAATTAGTTGATTAGACTAAATGTTGTTCGTGTTCACGTGCGTGCTACGTAAAATTCATTCGATCTGCATGTTTTTCTGGAGGTATCTCGCTAACAACAAGGTTAGGACGAAGTCTGTGTTTTATTGATCAGCTAAATTCACCTGCTTTATTAACTTTTAATTCCAATCAATGGCTATAATATCAACTGTCTTCGGCAGTCTTCTAGGAATTCCATTTGTAACAGATATTCTAAAAGGGGTAGCTGGACTAGGATATAAAAATCTTAAAGATAAAAATAAGGTGTATAAATTTTTGGCAGAACAGGGCCTCGAAAAACCGATTGACGATAATAAATCATTATATATTCATTCCTTAGTTTTACTTAATTTCCAAATTAATGACCCAAATTATCTGCAAATATTAATTTCGGAGGACTCTTTTGCAGTTTTTGAAAGTAGTGTGATCCAAAAGAGAAGAGAAGAACCTTTTATCATACATGTTAATCAAGAATTATTGTCTATTCTTTCAGATGATGATCCAGACGACGCCCACAGACGCATGTCAGAGAAAATAGTGAAGGAATTCATTAAAATTTATGATGGACTTGTGTTGCAAGTTGCTACACCGGTCCAGAATAATATTCTAAATTCTCTTGAAGATATTAATCAGGGAAATACTGATATTAAGGCTGGTTTAGCAATGATAATCAGCAGGCTTGATGATAAGGAAGAGGATAGTCCAATCGTTAAAAGTCAGATCAGTTTCATCAATGGATTCATTGAAACTAGAAAATTTGAATTGGGGGTAGAAGGGTTGAGGAATTTGGAAAAGAATTTGAATCTGATTAAATCCTTGGATTTGCGATCTAACTTATTAGTTAACCTAGGATATTGTCTACATGAATTAGGTAAAAAGGATGAAGCAAAAGTATATTTTAAGAAGGCATATGATGTCAACGACAAGAACTTTGGGGCCTTGTGTAATTATTCTCAAGCTTTAGTAGATGAAGGAAATTACGAGCTGGGAGAAGAGCTTATTCAAAAGGCTGTGGATTTATATGGCGATAAGTTGCCCCAAGTTTGGGAAGCTTACATCTTGATTAAACGAAGAAAAATATCGTTGGAAGAATTGATTAAAGATATACCAAAGCACTTTATAGAGAATGCTAATATCCAACGAGTTTTGGGAATAGTTTATAGGACTTTAGGTTTAGAAGATTCCTATTTATATCATATAATAAAGGCTTACGAAATTGATCCTGACAATGCCGATACTAGATTTTCATATATTGAGAGTATTGTTTATAAATATCAGGTTGATTACAGAGTTTATAATCTTAGAAGTTTTGGCATCGAATTAAAATTGGACATTGAGAAACACTTGGATTTAGTCCAGGATTTTATCAACCATGAAACAGACGCCACAGAATACAAGCTATTTTACCATCAGGCTAAACTAACCTTTCTTTATTTACTAAATCGGTTGGAGGAAGCTTTAGAATATTTTGAAATTGTATTGAAAGAATTCGAGATTGGGAAAAATAGACTCTATCAGCTTAAAACGATGCTACTTTATGTGAGTGATCGTGCAGATGATGCAATTAGCTTTTTAGAATTACATATGTCTAATTCATTATCCATTGAGGAGTTATTGATGCATATGGATATGGTTGGGCGAAAGGGTATTATAAATAAATTGGAGAAATCCTTTGAAATTTTGCTAGTCAAAGCAGATGAGAATGCTCTCTATCAGGGCTTGTCAATCCTAGTAGATAGTTATATTACCGCAGATAAAAACGAGGAACTAACAAATTGGGCTGAAAGAATAAAAAAATATGAGGGACTAGATTTCAGAGTTATTGAAGCGAAGATACTTTTTTATTTAGGTTCTTCAGAGTTTGATGCTTTCCTGTTGAACTGTGAAGAACAAATTACACCAAGTACAAGGTTCAGCATTATAAATATCATAATTACGCTACATGAAGCTTCTGATAATTGGGAAAAAGCTGCTTCTTTACTGGAAGCGCAAATTGCGGTTTTTGATTATGATTATCTGACAGAGCGTTTATTATTTGCTATTGAGCAATGGGGGAATATAGGAAAGCTTGTGAACATACTGGAAGACTTACGACGTAACAAAGGGATACATCAAAAATATACTGTAAAGGAGTGTAATTATTACTTTGAAAATTATTTATATACTAAGGCAATTGCAATAGCAAGTGAATATATCAATGTGTATCCTGAACGAGTTGATATGGAACTGTTTGTTGCATTAACAAATTTCAGAATTGGCAACATAGAAGAAGTCGACCTATTTCTGGAGCGTGAGGTAAATTTTGATAATTTAAGGAAGGAGGATCAAAATAATTATTTGGTGATGTTGGCAACGAGGGAAAAGTCGGAGAAATGTTTAAATATTATTTATGAATACCATCGTAAAAACTATACGCCATATTCAAATGACCTTTATCTTACTTTTTGGTTAAAATTTGATCTCATTTCACATCTGATTCAACCTCAAGTGGCTTCCATAAATACAGTCGTTGTAATCTTTGACGGTGGGCGTGAAAGAAGAACATTCCTGATTGTAGATGAAAATTTGAATGATATACAAGCAAGAAGACATGAGGTTTCAGCAGATTCTGCAATCATTAAGATACTACTGGATAGACCTATTGGATTTGAGTTTACTTTAGATAATGAATTGGTTCCAAAAAAATGGGTGATTGAATCTATTGAAAATCGATATCTTTTTCAGCTCAGGAAGTGTCAGGAGGATGCTAGCGGAGTTTTCAAAAGTGAAGGAGGTGTAAAAGCTTATCATATTGATGATATTATTACAATGATTGGTTCTGCAAGAGACCGAATTAAAGAAGAAGATCCTTTAGATAGGGCTTTCGAATATTACAAACAATTGCAAGTTGGGTTGGGTACACTTAGTGAAGGACTAAAAGAGAACATAGTAAGTATTCGCGATCGAGTAATGAACAAAAAAATAGAGATTATGACCTCTTTTGGCTTTCCCGAGGAGTCATACATTCTTGATCTTGCGTCTGAAAATCAAGAAATAGTATTTGATATAACAGCGATTTTGACTCTCCAAGATCTGGGTATACTTGACTTAGTTCCTCAATTTTTTAGTAATGTGTCAATTAGCCACTCAACTTTTGAAGATTTGGAAGAATTCTACCAACAACATTGTTTTGGCAGTGAACGATTGAATATCTTTGAAAAACCTGTGTTAAAAGTACTCAAAGAAAAATTTTCTATAAAATATCCAAACATGTTAAGTATCAATAAGTTTGAAAAGAAACAATTTTATAGCTTTTATGGAAGATCCTTATATGATTCTGCGATTTTAGCAAAAGAAAACAACGCTGTTCTGTTTTCAGACGATTTCTTTTCTAGAACTCGATGTTCAGAAACATTACAATTGAAAAATTGTTGGATTGTGCCTTTTTTAAAATATTTGAGAGGGAAAAAGGTAATAGATAAGGACTTTTATCAGGATAAACTTATCAGACTTCTAGCTCTACATTATCGATTCATAGAAATTAATGCTGGAACATTATTTTATTCTTTGGAAAGGAATAATTTTGATATTAAGGATGAATTCATAAATCTTTTACCTGTTCTAAGTGGTAAAGTCTCTAGTGTGGAGAGTGCAGTTGATACATTTTTTGTATTTATTGATTTATTATTGTTATCAAAGAATTTTCAGATAGATGATATCGCTCGAATTTCAGATCTTATATTCTCTCATCTAGTTATTGAAAGAGATCTTTCCACTTTCGGTATTCAGTATGAGGACGTGGTATCTCGAAAATCAAGAAATGAAAAACAATATTTCTTTATGATGGCAATATTGAACAAATATAGCTTACAGTTCGGATTACGTCTAAAAAAATAAAAGCGGTAATATATTTTAAACAAATAAAAATTTGGTGCAAATTTTTAAGGTATAGATCTTATAAAGCGGTTTATTTCTGATGTAATCGCTACGTAAGCTTTATTAAGCTATTAGGTATGGAGCGTAGCTGGAAAGCGCTGGTGGAAACCCATCGTATGACAGAACTTAACTTTGCAGATGGGGTGCAACTACTCCTACAGTCGGAGCTGGACAGCCGGGAAGAAAAACGGTTTGAAAGACTAAAAAAGAATGCTGCCTTTCGCTATCAGGCATCGATTGAGGAGCTCAATATGGATCCCAAACGCGGCATGGACAAAGCCCAGATCGCTGACCTAATTACTGTCGGATACATTGGAAGAGGTGAACAGCTACTGATGTCGGGTGCCATGGGTTGCGGAAAAAGCTCTTTGGCTTCAGCCCTTGTGTTAAATGCATGCTCACAGGGAAAAAAGGTCTTATACTCCAGAAGCTGCTCCAGCAAACCAAGATTGCCAGACTGGAAGGATCAACGCACAAACTTCTGGACAGGATTGCAAAATCTGATCTGCTGATCCTGGATGACTTTGGTCTTGTAAATCTAGATCAGCTCCAAAGACTGGCCTGATGGAAATTATTGAAGATAGGTATGCTAGGTCATCGACGATTATAGCCAGTCAGCTTACCGTAGCAAGCTGCGTCTCGTCCTGAAAAAACTTTACCGATGGTCTAATACGGTTCTTACTTTACCTAGTTTAATTTCCAGTTCTCTTATTGGTTGTTAAAAAATGATTTATGTTGCTTTGCACAAATTTTATTCTACCCAATAAATATCCACCTGCCTTTTCCCTAGGCTACCATTCGTTAACCTAATTGGTCTCTTTTCACTCATTAATACACCTTTTCTTACAGAATATCTAAGAGCTTTAGATAATTGATCTCCAATAAATGTCTTATTATATTCTGATTTAATGAATAACTCAATTTCATTTAAATAACGAGGTGTTGTCAAAAAATTTGATCTAATTAGAATTTCAGATATAAAGGAATCAATGCTTCTATCGTTCTTTGTGCTTAAGAAATATTCAGGAACATCTTTGTATTCTTTTTTAAAGGTAGTCACAGTTTCGGCTTTAGAAACACTTTGAGGGATGGCAATATTTAAATTTAATACTTTCGCCCCATTAATGCCGAGTTTATTTCCAATATGAACTGCAAATGAATCGCTAAATGGTCGAGTAAGATTTAGAATTCCGTATATATGTGATGAATCTCTTCCAATAAATTCAGCAAATCCAGATACTGTCATTCCTAAAATATTCATGATTTCACGCAATCTGTTCGCCAAATGCTCATTATAAGTTTTGTCTTGGTTTGTCATAAGACAAATTCCGTTAAAAACTTACGCTAAAAATTATCATTAAATTACTTTTATTGTAAAATATTTATACCTATATTTGTTATAATATTTTACTGACTTATAATTTATTAAGTCTGCTAGTGTAATTTAAGAGTCTCGTTTCCCAAGTCTCACATTTTAATCGAACACGAGAGCGATAGATTGCACCCATATGCCTTTATTTGCTATATTAGCAACGGTAAAGGCGTGGGTACTATCGTCTGCTGAGTTCGAAGGAGTGAGACCCGGGGAATAATGCAAGGTAGTAACCCACGTTTTTACCTTATTTGAGACTCACCAAATAACCTTAAAGGTGAGTTATGATTATTAAAAACAAATATTCAAAAAATCCCAATCCCCCTTAGCCTTGTAAGGCTAGAGGTCACTATGACCATCCGAAAAAGTGTCATTGTAAATATATCATCTGCTTTGTAACCAATTAGAGACTACTATATCGGAACATTTTTACGAGTTATTCTAATGACCTGATCCATCGCCTCCGCGAGGAAAGGGGAAGATTATGACCATTTTTAAAACCTTAAAATGAACAATTTTATAAGGACTGGGAGAAGTATAGCCTGTTCAAAGCAGGCTGCCCAGCAGGTAAATTTAGCAAATACACAAACTAATTGTATTACAAATAAAGCATATAGCTTAAGAGAACTATTAATTCTAAGGACTCTTTTAGTAATTGCTACTGCATTTCATATGTTTAGTTTATCGGCTCAGACGCCCCGCAAGGACAGCGGGGCCGATGGGTTGTTATCCACTAGCGGTTCTGTGGTATCGTCTGTCGACGGTAAGCCGATCCAAGGTGTTTCCATCCGAGTCGAGGGTGAAAAGGGTAAGGCTTCGTCCAAAAATGATGGTTCCTTTTCGTTAACAGTCTCCAATCCTAAAGGTACTGTTTCATTCTCCCATGTCGGTTTCAAGCGCTTAGAAACTTCGTATACTGTCGGAGTATCAATACATGTAAAATTGATACCACTGGAAAATCAATTAGAAGAAGTGGAGGTGGTAAACACGGGCTTTCAAAAGATACCCAAAGAGCGGGCTGCGGGCTCATTTGAGCTTATTGATAATAAACTATTAAACAAGCGTATGGGGGCGACTATTTTGGATCGCCTAGAAAATGCAAGTGTTAGCACCCGCTTTGAAAAAGACTATCAATGGGGTGATCAGAGCCAATATGCGGATTTACCGCAATTTAACTTTGAGAACAGGGGGCGTACAGCCATGGTTGGCAATACATCCCGAACTATTGTTTTGGATAATGTATTGTTTGAAGGTGACCTGCGAGATATCAATCCCAATGATATTGAGTCCGTATCGATACTCAAAGATGCCGTTGCTACTTCCATATGGGGTACCAATGGTGGAGGGGGTGTCATTGTACTAACCTCAAAAAAGGGAAATTTTAATAACCCTTTTAGGCTTTCGCTCACCAGCAACCTGACGGTTCAGGAGCGGCCAGATATCTATGCCCTTCCTTTTATGAAAAGTACTGATTTTATAGATTATGAGACCTACCTATTCAACAACGGTTATTTTAATAGCAAACTGAATAATAAAACGAGCTTTCCGACGCTCACTCCAGTAGTCGAAATCCTGAATAAGATAAAGAAAGGGGAGATGACAGCCGCTGATGGTAGTCGATTGATAGATGAGTTTCGTACATACGATATCAGAGATGATTATTACAACTATGTATACAGACCATCAGTAATGCAGCAGTATGCACTCAATTTATCGGGTGGCAATTCTAGGATAGCCTATAACGTATCCGCTGGATTGGATGATAATAAAAACTCCAAATACTATTCAGAAAATAACCGTAAAACACTTCGTATTTCTGTTAAATCCAATCCGATCAAAAATTTAAATTTGAATACAGATATTAATTATACACATGTAGGGGCGCGGGACTTTAGTATGAACCAGGAGGTTAGCTACCAAAACTCTACCATAGGACAGCAATGGCCTTATCTCCGGTTGACAGATGGTCAGGGTAATTTCATTACATCGGATGCGGTACCTTATCGGAAGATATACCGAGATACAGCAGGGAATGGTAAATTGCTGGACTGGTCGTACAACCCACTAAAAGAACGGGAGGATAATTCTAATAAATATAGAACTGGCGACCTGATGATTAATCTGAATGTATCTTATAAGATCCTACCCAAGCTAAGTATCCAGGGTATTTATGCCTACCAGACGGTATCATCAGCGGTAGATGACTGGGTAGGTGTAGGGTCTTTCAGTGCACGCAACCGGATTAATCTGTATACACAGTACAATGATAAAGTGGTACTCAGAACTCCGGTTCCGATCGGGGGGATATTGTCTAAAGGGAATCGGTATTCAAATGCACATACAGGTCGGATACAGCTGGATTATAGTACTGATCTAAATAGCAGCAATAGTAAGCTGGATGTATTGGCTGGGGCTGAGGTCAGGCAAAAGAACTATCAGTCGGATGACAGGCTGATCTATGGCTATGACGAAAATACACTGTCTTTTGCTTCTATGGATTTTATTTCGTTGTTTCCGACTTTAAACCGTAAAACCGGGGGATCACGTATTCAGGATGGGATTATTTTTGAGCAGCTGACTAACCGTTATCTTTCGGCTTTTGCAAACGCAAACTATACGTTTAAAGGACGGTATATTCTAAATGGTAGTGTCAGGCAGGATGCCTCCAATTTATTGGGGGTCAAATCGAATCAAAAGTGGCAACCGCTATGGTCTAGTGGAATGGCTTGGATAGTATCCAAAGAACCTTTTTTAAAACATCAGCAGATTGATTTGCTCAAGCTGCGTGCGACATATGGTTTTTCAGGAAGGGTAAATGGCAACTATGCGGCGCTACCGATTATTGAATATCGTGGCAATGATGTACTAACTGGATTGCAGTATGCAAATATTGCTACGCCCGCCAATCCATCGCTCAGATGGGAGCGGAGTCAGACCATCAATCTGGCGGTTGACTTCGCGGTACTGAACAACAGACTTGCTGGATCTTTTGAATGGTATGTCAGGAATGTCAAAGACTTGCTGGCTAATATGCAGCTCGATCCGACCACCGGATATGATAATATGATCATGAATGGTGGGCAGTTCCGTTCTAAAGGATTTGAACTAACATTAAATACCGTGAACGTCAGGACCAACAGCTTTTCGTGGTTATCAACCTTGATGATGAGTAAAAATAGGACCAAAGTAATCAAATATGGTTATAAATTTCCTACTGCAGACTCTTATGTCTACAACTCCGGGTCTGCAGGCTCATTTCTGCTGGAAGGACATGACGAAGCTGCCGTGCTGGCCTTTCCCTTTGCTGGCTTGGATCCGAATACAGGAGATCCACAGGGTTACTTAAACGGAGAGCTGTCAAAGGACTATACGTCAATATTATATGGTGGCACGGATAATCTGGTGGATTTGGGGCCTGGGAGACCTACTTACTATGGTAATATTGCCAATGAATTTGCAGTAGGGAAGTTTTCGATGCGCTTCAATATACAGGGGCGTTTCGGTTATAAATTTTTTAGGAGCACATTCTCCCAGATCAGTGCTGCGGATTCGAGGATAGGACATCCTGACTACGCGCTAAGGTGGCAAAACCCAGGTGATGAATCCAAGACAGACATACCTTCACTTAAATACCCTATGGATTCTTTTAGGGATAGCTTCTTTCAAAAGTCTGATGCGCTTGTCATGAGAGGTGATCACATCAGGTTGCAGGATATCTATTTGTCCTATGATCTAGGGAAATGGAAAGGGATCCGGTCACTTTCCGTCAATGCCTTTTTGAAGAATTTGAATACCATACTATGGCGGGCCAACAAATATGGGATTGATCCAGAATATAGGGATGCTATTCCGCTGCCTTTCTCGGCCTCTTTCGGTGTTAATGTTGGATTTTAAATTGTTAAAGATGAACTTAAAAATATATGTACCTATACTAATGGGAATACTGTTTGTATCCTGTTCTAAATTTTTAGATCTCAAGCCCGATGCTAAAATGCGGGTACCCACCAGTTTGGAAGATGCCGAAGCTTTATTGAATGATCGCGCTAGTATGAATTCTGCTTATTCCCCGATCCCTGAAGCTGCGTCCGACAACTATTACCTTGAAAAGGCAAATTTTGATGCCTTTACCAATCTATCGGAAAAGAACATCTATATATGGGATGCAAAGGTTGATGTCAACTATACAAACTGGCAGGCAAGCTACAAGGTGGTAGCTATTGCTAATCAGGTTTTGGATATCCTGTCACGATTAAATCGTAGCGATAATCCCACTAAGTATGACCTGATCAAAGGGCAGGCTTTATTTTTTAAAGCCTTTGCTTATCAGCAGATCGCAGATGCCTTCACACTTCCTTATGACAAGAGCACAGCATCGTCACAACTGGGAATTGTGCTGCGTAATTCGCCCAATGTGGATGAAATATCATACCGCAGTGACCTCGAAACTTCATATACCGAAATCAAAAAGCTATTGTTGGAAGGGATAGACCTACTGCCGGCTCAGGCTACAGTCAAGACATTGCCGTCCAAAGCTGCTGCTTATGCGCTGTTGGCGAGGGTAGCATTGATCATACAGGATTGGCCATTGGCACAACATGCGGCCCAAGAATGCTTGGCGATCACTAGTGAACTGATTGATTATAATCAGCTGAATAGCGCTTCACTCACACCTTTTGAGTTATTCAATAAAGAGATTCTGTTCCATGCCGTTACAGCAGCAAATGTGACATTGACCCCCAGTATCTGTTTTGTAGATACTGCTTTGTACAGTTCCTATGATCAAAACGACCTACGAAAGGTGATTTATTTTTCGAAGGAAAGCTCGGGAAAGGCTGTATTCAAAGGAAAGTTTGATGGTGCTCAAAATTCGTTTTCTTTTTGTGGACTGACCATGGATGAGGTGTACCTCATCCAAGCGGAGGCCTCAGCCAGGAACGACCAATTGGATTTGGGACTGCAGACTCTCAATACGCTCTTGCGTAAACGCTGGATAAAGGAGAGTTATGTTGCTAGAAAGAACGACGGGCCTGCTAAAATTATGCATACTATTTTGGAGGAGCGTCGCAAGTCGCTGATATTGAGAAACACTAGGTGGATGGATATCAAACGGCTCAGCACCGAAAAAGAATATTCGGTCGAGCTAAAAAGAAAATTGGGCGATCAAACCTACATACTACCCAATGGCGATCTTCGGTTTGCGTTTTTGATTCCAATTCGGGTAGTCAATCTGACGAATACTATTCAACAAAATCCAAGATAATATCATTTTATTATGAAAAATTATATAAAATACCTATGCATCTGCTGGATGCTATGCTATACTATAGTATTAAATGCGCAGGAACAAAAACTCGCTATTCAAGATGTGATCCAATGGAAAAAAAAACATACCCTATTGGACGGGAAGAGCGAAATGCCTATTAATAAGTTTGGATCAAAATTAGTTTTGATCGATTTTTTTACGACTTGGTGTACATCCTGTATTGCGTCCTTTCCGTTTATGAATGATCTTCAAGTAAAATTCAACGAACAGGTAGAGGTACTCATGGTAACACCCGAAAGTAGGACTGTGGTCGAAAAGTTTTTTGGTAAAAACGATTATGTGAAAGGGAATAAGCTGCCGATTGTAATTGAAGACAAATGGTTTAGTGAATCCTTTCCACACAAGGGCGTCCCGCATGTCGTATGGATTTATCAAGATACAGTCGTGGCCATTACGGGCAAAGATATGGTCACTACGGAAAATATTAACAAAGTATTGAACAAAAAAGATATTATCAATTGGCCGGTTAAAAATGACTTTGCGGTTGATACTGCCGTAGATGTAGATTTAGAGCTGGAAGATAGGTACATCTCAACCTTTGGATCCTACAAAATCGGCTATCCCCTTCAGTATCGAATTGATAGTGCTTCGCAAAAGATAGCTTATCATATGACCAATGTAGACGTAATCCCTGCGTTACTCTATACCCTTGGTTTGGAACAGAAATTACCGCTGATGAAAAAGGAACGTGTTATACTAAATGTCCGTGATCGGGATAGGTTTACGAATGTCGATAGTATCCCTAAATCTTTTTGGATGCAAAAAAACGCTTTTTGTTTCTCGTCTGAGTGGCCAAGGGCAATGGGCTCTTCCAAAAGGCATCAAGCCTTGTTAAAAGAACTAACAAACAGACTTGGTATACGGGTTAGCTATGAACCGCGGAAGGTCAAGGTATGGGTGATAAAACCCGATTCAAAGAAACGCAATAATGCTTCGTCCGGAAATATGGAACTGGGCTATTGGATGACTTTTCTGGAAATTACCAACCCTCAATTACCTCCTTTGATGATAGAAGGCATTCCGTTAGAGACAAAGGTGGTTTCCTCTTATGAGGTAAGCGATCTGCCGAGTCTCAAGAGAGCCATGGCAGCTAACGGTCTAAAAGTTGAGAAGGGGGAACGCAATATTGACTGCTTGGTGATTGATGATAATTAAAATAACAAAAGGCTGGAGTTTTTAATTCCAGCCTTAGCAATATGTTGTCAGTAGAGGTAGGGATTAAGCGTCTTTTAAGGAAACCTTTGCTGTATTTGAATGTGTATTCAATGCAGTAACCATTTCACTTAAAATTGCGTTATCCAATACAGGTCTACCTGAACCGTCATTTGCAGCGTCGATCGTACAAATATTTTGGTCGCCCACACACGATGGTGTTCCAGAAGCTAAAGAATAGCTTGATGGATTTGTTGGTGCACTCTGATTGTTCAATTGAAATAAGGCCATGTTGCAAAATTTTAATTAGTCAAATCTTGTTTATTAATCAGCTACATCCAGGATGTATCCGGTTTCACAGATTCTGCCGGGCTGACCGAAACGCCGCATGAGGCCAGCCCTTTTCACGTAAATGCTGTATCGTACCGCCACACGGGAATGTGGTAAACCTGCGGCCGTGCCTGTCACGTACAGGACCAGCACAGCAGCAGGTCACTGAAAGCAAAAGTTTCATCTTCGCCAAGCCAGAATATTTTCGCTGCACCAGTTGCGAAGGCCATTGCCGACGTGGGGCGCTCATATCCGCGGCGAATGGTTGTTCATTTGGCGAATTTACCCTGACTCGTTGTGTACGCTGTATACGCTCTTGCTTGATCATACTTCTTTGTTTATAAATTCACCCAGTCCTATGGGTATATGGTTCATAATTCAAAGATAGTGACCGACGCTGCGCCTAATTTGACATAAAGCGCATCAGGATTTGACAAAATCCGTGAATCTAAACCTACCTCCGCTTTTTGGGATTAAAGGTAAGCTGTTGGTAAGCCGTCGGAGATAACCCGGTCTCATTTTTAAAAAATCGAGTAAAACTAGAAATCTGACCAAAGCCACAAAAGTCCGAAACGAGCTTTACAGGCATTTTTCGATCCAGCAGATGCTTTGCCTTGTCGGCCAATACTTGGTTGCGAAAATGCAATAGCGTCTCGCCATAGCGCTGCATATGGTATCTGTTGAGTTGATCTTTTGAAACGTGCAGTGTAGCAGCAATATCTCCGATCAAAATCCGCTCTTCCGTTTCTGCGATCCGCTTGCTGATCAGCGCTCGGGCCTGTAGAGCCAAATAGTCATGATGGCTCAGGAGACCCTGCGCTTTGAGTAGCTTATTTTTGCTCAGAAGGAGCAGATCCTGAATTGTGTGAAGTATAATACTTTTGGGTATCAACGGCTTCTTGCTGAGTTCCCTCGTGAGCTCGGCAAATAACTGTCGGGTCTGCTCCATAGCGGCAAAGTCCAGGCTGACTCGGTACTGTGCGAGTCTGCCTTTATGCGCTGCGATCACGCTAGAGAGATACTCAAAGCCAGAAACCCCGCCGACATGAAGCAGATTCAAAGGTAGTGTAAACCCTTGAATGTGATATGTTCCGGGTTCAAATTTTAACGCAATTTCAGTTTCGGGGAAATAGAGAAACGCACCATGCCGCGGGCGGAAAATAAAGGTGTCTTTGACCTGTGGCTGGCTGTAATGGATCGGCGCACGCCCTGCGAGATGGTAGAGCAGATGGGTCTGCGGACTGCATATCTCAAAACGGATTGTTGTTGGGCTATGCACTTCGAACTGATAGCAATAGCTCTCCAAATTGCCGTTCTGCAGATACTCCTCAAACAGACAAATTTGTGGATGGCACAGCAGTCTGGTCCGGCTACCGGGCAACTGCTGTTGAAAAGATTTTGTGAGCGTACTCTTGCTCACAAAATCCATTTCTTCTTCTATCAACCTGAATGATGGGGTCCGCATAGCGCTGGTGTTTTTGGGGAATAGGCCACGTCCGTTTCGGAGAAACGTGGATTAGCTGCCTGCGGTATGCCGATAAACAATGCGGATAGAAAAATAACCTGTCGGCAACAATCTGTTCGCAACAGGTAGGTCACTGGATGAATTGTATCGTGAAAGGATGATGTCCTTTGGTGTGTCTTTTTCTTCATCGACCGAGCTGCTGTTCTTTTGGAAGTCAACGGCTAGGCTGTTGTTCCAGCTGTCGGCAATCCCGATGCTCAGTTCGGTTTTGAGTGCAAGCGACATGGTATTCAGATATTGGATCTGGCTGGGGCGTAGCTCAAAATAGGCATGCATAAAGCCGACAAAATCGCTCATGACGGAGTTGATGATAGGAAGACGCTCGGCATAAGGAAGGGTCAATACTTTTAGCTGCAGGTCGTTTACATCTGCTTGGTCAAATGTTCTTTTCATATTTTTGCTGTTACGTAAAACCACAAATAAATCAGCTAAAACCATAGAAAACAAATTCTTTGGTTGGATATGACAGGATTCGGTATATTTTGACGGAATGTTTCTCCGGTAAATTAGTGTTATTTTAAAGAAATTTTGTAAGTTTGAGGTAAGTGTTTTTTTTCAACCAATTACCATACGAATTTGTATTCCTTATGCGATCGGAGAATTTAAATAAAAGTAGAAGATTATTTCCGTATTTATTAAAAACTGTTATTGCCCGATGGAGCCAAATAGGCTATTATCCACTTCATTTTTTCTTTTGTGTGATCCTTGCTTTAATCATCAATGTAGGATCTGCTGGCAGCGAGATGCTCGACCGTATCCAGAGCAAGCGCTTTATGGCGGTATGGATCGGCACGGTTTTGCTGTTGCTGGTCTACGCTATGCTGATCAGCTACATACATGCAGCCTTGGTGGTAAAGCAGCGGTTCAGTAGGAATACCAAGCTGAATTTTATGATCTATCTGCTCTGCGCATCCGGTATTGTCCTAGCCATCCACGGGGTCGTACTGGAAGTATTGCTACCGCACAGGCCGGGATTGATCTTGCTTTCGCAATGGTATCTGACCACTGATTTTTGGTTTTTCTTTCCCATAGTGACCGCCTATATACTGTTGGTAAATCGCTTTCCAAAATGGGTATTACTCGATTGGCAATCCTTTGTTCAAACGGCGATCCAGATACCTTCTGGGGCCAAGCCGCAGCTCGATCAAGATCCCGCGCCACTTTTAGTAGCAGGTGGATCCGAAACTGGTGAAAATAGAGATTCTCTTGAACATGTGACCGAGCAGCTGGTTAAGAGCCCAAGGCAGCTATCGGGGCACAATGACCACACCACAGCGATGGAGCTCACGTCTTTGAAAAAATCAGAATCCCAGGCTACGCTGTTCAGTTTGTGGCAGCGCGATCGGGATCGGCTAGCACTGATGGTCTACCTTTTGCGCAAATGGGAGGATAAAGAACCGACAGACGGGAACACGATAAAATGCCTGAACGCGGTGATCATCTATAAACAACAACGTACGGCAGATGTCTATCTGCATGACGGAAAGTTATGTCGCATAGAGGTGACCACCAAAGCACTGCGTGAAAATCCCTGGTTGGTCAAAATACGGGCGAGAGTGTATGTCAATATGCTCTTTTTTCGCGTGCCCGTAAATCGGCCCACCATGTTGGAACTTACCGCTGAGATTAAGGAGAAACTACATCGATTGTTGCCGGAGGATAAGCTCAAAATAATGGTCACGCCCTCGCGTGAGCTGCGCAACAACATCAATAATTTTTGGGGAATAATAGATACGCTGGATGAAAGTAAATTGGAAGAGGAATTTAATCTGGCTTAAAAACGAATGTATTGTCTAACGCTGTGGTGATGGAGCCTTTGCACAGTGCCAATGGTGCAAAGTGACTCGTTTCGGCGACCAGCATGTTTAATTGCTTGGTTATGTTAAATTTAATGAATCGCATATGTGACCTTTTGGAGGTCATAACCTGCTTATTGAAAGCGATATTGACGCATATAACGGAAGAAATGAATAAAGTATCTACGGAAACAGCGGAGATACCTTCCGAACTGGATCATATGCTTGATATCGCTGATGTGCTCGACAAATTGGGTATCTCTGAATCGAAGTATTATCGGCTGGTCCGCGAGGGAAAGCTCAGGCCGAGGAAGCTGGGCAAGCGGCACTATTATTACTTGTCAGATTTACACCAGCAACTGGAAGAGAGCAGACGCAAGGGACGGATTTAGCACGTTGTAAAAAAAGGAGCCTTTTGGCTCCTTTTTTATTTTCTGGGAGCAAGCGAACGCAAGCTCTTTCACGTCGCTACGCTTTGGCAGCTGTTCGGCGACGCTATGGCTATCCTTCGACTTTGCTTCGACACAGCTACGGGACAGCCTCGACGCTCCTTCGGGTGGGCTTCGACAACGCTTCGAGTCGGCTTCGACTCCCAGTCGAACAGCACCCGAACAATACCCGAACAACACCCGAACAGCAGCCGAGGCTGTGTCGAAGCTGTCTGCAATCTTTTCCGAATACGTCCCGAATACAATCGCTCAACGACCCAAAGGACAGCCGAGGGCTGCTTATCTGTTAAAGTTGACAGGCAATGACAGCATGGCCACCCGTGTAATATCAATCCCTGCATTTATCCTTCTAATGAAAAAAGTCATGCTAATTTAGCTCTTGCTAGCAAAACAAAGACTGCTCATGACAGTCTTAATTATTTATTATTCAAACATGTATAATCATGGCAAGATTTTTAAAAGGTATACACGGGGCCTACTCTGGGAAAGTAGGAAGTGTAATAGGAAGCAGTTGGCGAGGTGTGGATTATGTCCGCTCACTCTCCAAAATTACAAGCAAAAAAGCGAGTGAAGGACAGATCGCGCAGCGGGCAAAATTTGCAACCGCGGTAGCTTTTCTTTCGCCGATCAAGGATCTACTCAACCTGGGCTATTCGGACACATTGCAGAGTAAAGCAACAGGATACAACAAGGCGCTACAATATCTCCTGAATTATGGGGGCGTCACAGGCACTTACCCTGCATTTGAAATAGATTATGCAAAGATTGTTATTTCAAAGGGATCATTGGCAACGCTGATGGGTGCGGAATGGTCAGAAGCTTTTCCGCAGGAGATCATGTTGACATGGGAGCCGCAGTTCAACAAATTTAACGCGTTCGCTGGCGATTCTGTTATTCTGTTGATGTACAACAGCAACAAGAATTTCTTTAGTATCCTTGAGTCTGCGACTCGCGAAGAAGCAAGTATGAGTTTCAAGCTACCTACCAGCTACTCCGGTGACACGCTGGAAGGCTGGGTATTTACCGGTCATCAGGATGGTATCAAGACGTCTCCGAGTGTTTATCTGGGTAAACTATCCATTAGCTAATATGGCTGTTAAACACACCCTGCTGCTCCTACGAAAGTATGGAGCACGGGGAACCAATGGTACCATCAGCTATCAAGGCGAAGAGATATGCCATACGATCGAGCTGCCTGATAGAAATAATACGCCACGGATTAGCTGTATTCCAATTGGTCGATATAAGTTGGAGAAACGGCGCTACCCCAAACATGGCGAGCAGATTGGCATCCCGATGGTGCTCGGCCGCGAAGCAATACTGATCCATGCGGCCAACAATGCACTCCGGGAATTGCAGGGCTGCATTGCGCCAGTAACGACGTTAACAGGCGAAGGTACAGGGGATTATAGCGGCAAGGCCTTGGCAAAGCTCAAAGCGCTGGTGTATAGCCTGTGGGATATGGGGGATGAAGTGTATTTGAGTATTCGATAAGGCTTTGGAGATCTGGAATTAGTTGCTGCATTCCTTTGTGCCTTCTTCTTAGCAAGCTGACGGCATAAATCAAACTCGCTATGCTCGGACAATGATTTATGCTATCGTCATCTCGCGTCAGCGATAGGCAGTCGGAACGCAAGGCTTTCAATTCCATGATCTCCTTAGCTTAACGAAAGGTGTATTGGTGGTAGGGATACTGAAAATGCAAAAAGTATGAAAAAAATCTTTAACAAAATAGGACAGGTGCTGCAGCTGGTGCTGGCGGCTCCTGTTAAACTACCGGGAAAGGTAGGCAACGTATTGAAATATCTGGCCTTGGGGTTGGGGATCGTGGAAACGGTATTGGATGAAGATAAACCCCAACCGGAGGTAAGCGACGGAAAACCGCCATCGGAAGCTGATTTAAATGTGGCAAACGATACGGCCAAAAATACGGTTGAAAGGAGCGTGGAGGATGAAAGTGAATAATATCCGCATCTCGGCCATAGGCGGTACCCTCTGTTCCATCTGGGCGAGCATTTCCCTGGGGGATGTGTTGCAAACAGCCCTGACAGCGGCACTGGGTACTATGGTCAGTTTTGCCACGAGTAGGCTGCTGGGCAGATGGCGCAACAAGCAGAAAAGGTGAGTGGTTATTGACGAAGATCCAAAACAAAAGAAAACACCATAATACTTGTATTATGGTGTTACATGAATATGTGGTTTGATTAGTTTTTCGCTAAGACCATCTCGGGTTCTTCTTTTCCGCCATGACAGGTTTTACAGGAAATTGCTTTGGCTGGAGAATTATCCCAACTGCGGTTAAAATACTTTTTGTTGATCTTTTGGGTCATCTTGATCATCGCCCGCCCAATATTCTTTTTGTGGTTCTCATCACTGGCAAAATCCAATTTCTTAGGATCTTCTTTTGATGGTGCATGACAGAAACCACACTTTACGCCCAAGGCAACGTTAAATTCCTTCATGGTGGAAATCAATTCGTCATGGGAAATATTTTTTGGGAGAACTTTTAGATTGGTTGGTTTTGGCTCTTCCTTTGGTTTGTCCTGTTGGAAACTAAATGCACTCAACGCAAGCGCAATAGCCAACACGGATGCAATCGCACCTAATTTATTGAATTGTTTCATTTCTCTCTTCCTTTATGCTTGACTAAATATAGGGAGAAAGCAATAATTTTCAAATAGAAAATGAAATTAATATGACAATTTAGATTGATTATTAGTTACGGACTGCATTTTCAACAACCCAACTTTGGCTATTTGCCTGATAATTGATCGTTAATCGTTTTCCTTCAATTCTGACATTCTTTAATCCAGTCGTGTCAGCGGATACCCAAGTGGTATCGTTTTCTTGATTCAATCGAAGGGAAGTGATATTAGGGATGCCTGTGAAGAACTCGACTTTATAGGTATCGCCGCTTTCTTTTAAAACACGAATAAGCCGATTATCCCGATCTACTTCCAATGAATTATCCTGGTATTGGATACGCCCAATAAAACTGCCAGCTGCTGCTGCAGTAGCGCTACCTGAATCTTGATTTTTCGCACACGAAGCTACTAGAATAATGATGATACAAAGCGTGAGTAAGGCGTTGAAAAACTTCATGTGTGTAATTTTTGCTCTAAATTAAGACTTTTTGATCGAAAACTCAATTGATTAATCCAGAAATGATATTTATTGTTAATGCAACAACAAATGTATTTAAAGCGAAGGAGAGGAGACCGTGAAAAAGTGCTACCCTGCGGATCTTTTTTGAAGATATACCCACGTCGGATACTTGAAAGGTGCATCCCATCACGAATGAAAAGTATGCAAAATCCAGATAATCAGGCTTGTCGTCACCGGGAAACGCTAAGCCATCACCATCGGACCTATTTTCGTAATATAGACGTGCATAATGAAAAGTATAGATGGTATGAACCAATATCCAGGAAGCCATCATGGCTAGGATGCAAATGACGATAATATACGCATCCTTCAGCTGTTTGTCCTTGCTGGATATAATGATCATCAGCACAGAAACAAAGCAACCTATAGTGACCAAAATGATGAATAAGGAGACAAAAAGTCGGCTTCCATCTTCTTTTTGCGCTTTCTTTGCCATTGTTCCAATCGACATGGTATAAAATGTAAACCAGGATATGGCGATGTAAGATACACAGAACCCCAGCCAGCATAGCAGCAGGTTTAATAGCGGAAGGGATTGGATTGGAGAAATAAAGTAGATCAGTAAAAACATGCCCACGGAAAGCAATGCGCGATCAATGGATTTCATTTGATGTAAGTAGTCGTTTATTCTAGCCATGTTACCCAGCTTTAACAATCAAATTGTGCATCAGCTTCAAAAGTGAGTGCATTGCCATGATTGGATAAGAATAGAAGCATTGCTTCCTCCTCATAGTGACGCGGATTAGAAAAGATAAAATCCAAAACACCGTCCCGGTCGATATCCCCAACAAAAAGTGTGGACATAAATACATCATCATATTGATCAATATGAAATAGGGTTTTTTCTTTGTTTTCTTTATTTGAAAGGTAGCGTAGTTTGTAATTGGTCACCTCATGGAATAATTTCTCGTGACCTTTGTCATCGGTTTGCACCTCTGTGGATTTAATAGTTCCCAATCCCCGCAGGGTAACTTTTTGATTTTTATACGCATATCCGACCGATTCCTGAGGCCATATTTCGGAATGAGTAACTTTTAAATTTTCTAATGCACCGGCTTGGAGTCCTTCCAACTTTAGGAATAGCAATGAATTTCTTCGTGATTCAATGCTTCGAAGTGGAACGCCAGCACACTCGTCATAACCGTCTTTTATTTCATAATCAACTTTTTCCAGGTAATATTTGCCATTTTCTTCATAAAGGTCGTACCAATCTTTATTTAAAACAGCTGTAGGATCTCGCTTTTCCCAAACTCGGTAGCTACGCACGAGCAAAATCTGTCCCTTCTTTGGATCTGCTATGATGGGCTGGTCAACTGTACTGCTGTCCACAACGACGTCGGACAATGTGTCAGAGGCCTTGACCGTGTCGGATTTTCCACCGACCTGTTGAGAAGTGGGATTCGTGCATGCTTGGAGGGAAAACAATCCCATTAGAAGTGCAAAGGCATTATAGATATTCATATACGGTGAATTTAGTTTAAATATATAAAATTCACCGTATATAAATCGAGCGATTTTTTAAGCGAGTGCTTCTTTTAACAAGGAAAATGACTTGAGGCATTTTTCGTCGTCGAAAATGTAGGAAGTAGCGATAATTTCATCTACTTGATGATCTTTTACAAATTTCTCTATTTGGGGACGTATGTTGGCTTTGTCACCAATGAACGCACATGAAGCCATACTTTTAACAGCTTGCTCTATTGCCGGTATACCTTTGTAAATTACTTCCGGAGTGGGTTCTGATAATGGTCTTCTTGTATTGGTTACGATGCCAGCAAAGAGATTGAAGAAACTGGTTGCTAAAAATTCGGCTTCTTCGTTGCTATCTGCGGCGATAACATTGACGCAAGACATAAAGTAAGGTTTTTCCAGCACCTCAGAGGGGATGAAATTTTGATGATAGATCATACTTGCCGAAGCAAATTGAGCCGGTGCAAAATGTGTCGCAAAAGCATATGGAAGACCTAAGCTTGCCGCCAAATAGGCACTGTCGGTACTTGATCCCAAAATGTACAGGGGTATCTCCAAACCTTCACCCGGAAAGGCACGTACTTTTGCATCGAAGTTGTCTGCGCTAAAGTAACGTTGCAAATCTTTCACTTCTTGAGGAAATTGAAAGGCGGTATTTAGATTATTTCTGCGTAAAGCCATTGCCGTTAGTTGGTCTGTACCTGGAGCACGTCCTAAACCGAGGTCAATACGGCCCGGAAATAAGGTTTCTAAAGTTCCAAACTGCTCTGCAATAACCAAGGGTGCATGATTTGGCAACATTATTCCGCCAGATCCTACACGAATACGGTTTGTGTTTGATGCAATATGTTGTATCAAAAGGGATGTCGCGGAACTGGCGATATATTCCATGTTGTGATGCTCCGCAACCCAAATCCTTTTAAAATCCAGTTGTTCTATATGTTGGGCAATTTTGACCGTACGAGCTAAGGCGCTCGCTGTATTTTCTCCTTTTTTTATAGGAGCCAAATCCAATGCTGATAACGCTATTTTATCCATACATTAAAATTACGCAGAAGATTTTCGACAATTGTAATGAAAATGTCTATTCTATAATTCGTTGTGTATGTATGACACTAAATTGATCATTTAAGGTTGTCGTAAAGAATAGGAAAGAATTTCCTCCATCCCTGATTTTGAATTTCTTCTTGATTTCTTCTGTTTTGAGTGGAAAATTTTTGGCAATAATCCCTGATTGAATTGGCGGTTTATTTTTTTTGAAATCACTGAAGGACTCCACTTGCTTTATCACAAATACTTTGCCCGGAAAATTTTCGATCTGTTTATCTGAAGTGTAGAGGTGCGTGTTTTTATGTAATTTTTTGACATCAAATAGCTGTCCAATGGTTTTAAAGGCGCCTGCCTTGGAAAGTGCAACATCTGGCTCATACAAATAGGAAAGTGGTTCACTGTATTCATTAACCACAGCGCGCTCACTTTCATAGGTAAAAGATACGACCTGTTGTTGCTCATGGAATAGCCGCACAGCATGAATGGCAGCTTCACCCTCATATCCTTTTTCTTGCACGAAAATAAGTTCTTTGCAGTCATTCTGCAGCGACAACACATACACATCTTTGACATACCGCAGTTGATGCAATGCGGAAGTGATGTCCAGTAGTGGTGCAAGTTTGCTGATAATGTTATCCGTGTGCTGGAAAAAATCATCCTGCAATTGGACTAAATTAGGTTCACATTCATCCAATAGAAACACTTTTTTGTTTTGAACTCTTCGAGATGGATCCAGATAGATGTAGTCGAATCGTTTGGTTGCGTCATGGAGGATGTAATCCACACCGTTAGCGGCAATGACGTCAAGATTGTCGGCCTTTAATACAGCCGCATTATGTTTTGAGATGGCTGCTAATTCAGGATTTAATTCACAGGCCGTAACTTTGGCCGCCTGTCTTGAGAAGTAAAAGCTATCTACACCAAAACCGCTGGTGGCATCCACTAAATGTGTTCCCTTGTTAATCAGTGTACTTTTAAATAGTGCCGTTTTCTCCGAGGAACATTGCTCCAAGTTGAGCTTCGGGGGAAAGTAGATTCCCGGCGTTTTGGCCCACAAGGGGATTTTTGTACTTGTCCGTTGCTTGCCATCCAGCTGTGTAGCAAGCTCGGACGGTGATATTCCTTCAAAAGGAGATTTTTTAAGTGCAATTTTAGCAGGAGACTCCTGTGCGTTTCTATCCAGAAACTGCTGAATCTCCTCTTGAAGGATCAGTGTATTCATTTATATTTTCTTTACGAGAAGCTGGCAAGTATAGGTGTCTTTTAGTTCGCTTATCACTTCCTTATCAACCAGAACTCGATCAATGGTCTCCTGGTTGTAATAGCGAATAGTAATCAGTTCAAGTCCCGATTCATACTTGACTTTGAATTTCTGCTCGAGCTCGCTAATTAAGTTTTCCAGATTTTTTCCTGTATCGTCTACCGAAACGGTGAAATTGATGGCTGTATTATGCATCATATTTATTTTGATACGATGCTCATGGAATAGATTGAAAATGTCTCTTAAATTATCTTCCACGATAAATGAGAAATCCCTTGGCGAGATTGAAATGAAAATTTGGTTTACCTTAAAGATGAAGGACGGAACGGGCAAAGTCTGATTCGTACTCCTGATCATCGTTCCCGGCGAGTCGGGATCGACAAAAGAGCGTACATTCAATGCAATTTTCTTATTCTGTAAGGGCTTGATGGTTTTGGGGTGAATGACCGTTGCACCATAATAGGTAAGTTCAATGGCATCCGTATAGGATAACTCAGAAATTAGCTCGGTCTTTTCAAACCATTTTGGGTCGGCATTGAGTACGCCGGGCACATCCTTCCAAATCGTTACATTTTCAGCATTCAAGCAGGATGCAAAGATGGCTGCGGAGTAATCTGAACCTTCGCGGCCTAAGGTGGTTGTGAAATTCTCCGAAGTAGAACCTAAAAATCCTTGTGTGATGACAATGTATTCGTCGAGAATAGCGGGAAGCTCTGCGCGGATTTTTTCTTCGGTTTTCGCCCAGTCTACCACTGCTTCACGATAGGTATTGTCCGTAAATATATAATCCCGTGCATCGATCCATCGTACCTTTTCACCAATAAAGGCGACATACGCTGCCACAATCTTTGTCGAGATAAGTTCGCCCATCGATACAATTTGATCGAAAAGATAGTCATATGAATCTTGAGGTTCCTCCTCTAAAATCCACTCGATCTCGACAAAACAGTTTGCAACTTCATCAAATATCGGGTGTTCACCCTCAGGAAATAATTCTTGAAGGATACGAAAGTGAAATTGTTTGGCCTCGTCCAGTGTCTGGAGTTGGTTGCCCGTGTTATTAACATATTCTTTGGTCAATCTTTCGAGAAGGTTGGTCATCTTTCCCATAGCGGATATGACAACTAACAAGGCGTCGCCTTTGTATTTCGAGATAATCCGTGCTGAGTTTCTGACGCTTTCAGCATCCTTGACGGATGCACCTCCAAATTTAAAAACCTGCATTTATTTATTTAGTTTAGTTGATTGCTAATTAATACTATTAATATAATGTAATCCTTTGTCTGAAATCAAATGTCTGAAAGTAGCGTAGGGAATGCGCAATTCAGTCATCCCTTCAGCATAGGATTTGATTTCATAAACATTGTAATGAAATAGGATGTCGTCTTTTTCGAACGTAAAATTATCTGCGAGCGAAAACTTACCGTCTTCAAAAAAATACTTTCCATTTAATAGATCATCGCTACTTAACCCTTCTTGTTTGCGGAAATATTGCTCAGCGATTTTGACAAACTTATCTTTATTTTGTGTTTGAATAATGTCATCAATCACAATCTGTTTGTTTGACTGTCTATCGAAGTTTGCATAAAGGGTAAAGTGGTCACCATGCGCACCGCCCGTGTACTCTTCCTGTTGTGTTCTTATTCCCAGAAAAACAGGCGTATTGGCGATCACATCGACCTGTAGCTCCCGGTTCCAGGTTGCCGTAGATTTGCCGTTATTATCCTCCACATATTCATTGTAAGCATTAATAAACCGATGGGCAGCCTCCTGCATACTGGTGTCGCCTTCGAGGTGAACGATATTGGTAATGAGATCATTGATCTTATCTTCATCAAAAACCGGGTATTTTGCGCGAAAATACGTCGTGTCCAGTCGATTTTCTTCCTTTAGAAAATAATTGCTATGCTCGTCTATACTTTTTTTACTATAGGAGAGTGTATCTGCAAGTTGAACAACATCAGCAGGTGCACTTTGGCCATTGCAAGCGTAAAACAGATAGCCGATAACTAATATTTTTAAGGAAAAATGAAACCGCATTGAAATGATTATCTCCGTTATTTAATAAGTAATGGATACATTGAGCCATCCCGCATCAAAGTCCGCTTTATATTTTTCATAAAACTTAATGGCCGGTTCATTCCAGTCTAATACCTGCCATACCATGCCATGATAACCGCACTGTTTGCCGTAGGCCAGCGTCTTATCAAAAAGTAGTTTTCCAATTCCTGATCCGCGCATATTTTCTGTCACGATTAGATCTTCCAAATAGAGTCTTCGGCCTTTCCAGGTTGAATATCTGGTATAATATAATGAAATGCCGACAATTTCGCCTTCTACTTCTGCGACAAATGCCCCCCAAACAGGAGATTTTCCAAATCCTGCATCCTCAAATTCCGAAAGTGAGACCGTCACCTCATCGGGTGCTTTTTCGAAGATGGCCAGCTCATTGATCAATTCGAGCATCCGTGGGCAGTCAGACCTAATAGCTTCTCTTATAATTGGTTTAGTCATTGTTTTTAAAGTGTTTGATTACTCTTTTTCCAAAGATTGTACTTCCTATACGTACCATCGTCGAACCTTCGCCTATAGCCAATTTATAGTCGGAGGACATACCCATGGAAAGAATGCTGAAATGTTCATCTTTTCTGTAGAAACTTGCTTTTACCCCATCAAACAACATTTTAAGCTCATAGAATTCAGCTTTTATTACTTTCTCGTTATCGGTATTTGAGGCTATTCCCATCAAACCGCAAATACGGATGTTCTTCAATTCGAGAAATTCATCGTCGCGGAGCAGTTCGATGAGTTCAGCATGATCAAAACCAAACTTGGTGTCTTCCTCAGCAATATAAACTTGTAAAAGACAGTCTATGATGCGTTTTGATTTTTGGGCATGTTTGTTAATTTCCTTAAGTAATTTTAGCGAATCAACAGATGCAATTAGACTGATGAAAGGAGCAATATATTTGACCTTATTTGTCTGAAGATGGCCGATCATATGCCATTGAATATCTTTGGGTAAAAGCTCCGCTTTCTCAACTAACTCTTGAACGTGGTTTTCGCCAAAGATACGTTGCCCTGCCTCATAGGCTTCCATGATATCTGAATTGGATTTTGTCTTCGATACAGCGACGAGTTGTACGCCGACAGCTTCAGTTTCCAATCTTAACGCTTCTAAATTACTAGCAATACTCATTTCCGATATAGTTTTGATGATGTAAAAAGTGCCAAATGTCGGTGCTTTTTGTAAATTTGTACAAAACTACGAAATGCTACGATTAATACTGAATCTACTTGCAGTCATTTTTTTATTTGGTGCCTGTGTACGTACAGGGGGCAAAGATATTATCTCCGAAAGTGAGTTTGTGGATGCGCTTACCGAAATTCAATTGACAGATTCATACCTCAATATTTTGCCCATTGATAGTGCGCGCAAAGTCATATTACCTTTGTACCAAGTTACCTTCGATAAATATGGTTTGGATTCCGTTTCTTTTAAAAAAAATTTAGACTATTATGGAAAGGATGCCGAAGTCATGTCTGCTATTTATAAAAAAGTGGAAGAAAATCTAACGAAAGAAAATAAGTTTTATGCAGATATTGATAGGAAAAAACAAGATTCTATCCGTAGCAGAGACTCGATTGTTAATGTACGTATTCAGGATAGTACCAATCGGGTTATGCGTGCGCAACAGGCTTATCAGGAAAGAATTGCCGCACTTATTCATTATACTCCAGATACAGCAAAATTGAGTTTTAGAGAAGCCGCTTCGTCTTTTAATCGCTATTTCCAAATGAGAACCGGTATCAGCGTAGATGGTTATCTTATGAATCAACTATCTGTAGGTAATTCCACTACACCAGTTGATACAACTTCGGATGTAGGGCGTATCTCGGGTAAGGATACTGTAATAACACCGAAGGAGGTTCCACTTCGGCAGTTACCAACTACTGAACTGGACAGAGGACCAGTTCTCAGTCCGCCGAGGCAAATGAAGCCTCCGGTGAAACTTTAATCATTCAACGAATATGACTTCAATGGTATATCCAATAAATGCAATAGATAAACTCGGATTTTCCGAGATAAAAGATAAAATAAGACAAAAATGCTTGAGCGAATCGGGTAGGGATCTGGTAGATAAAATTCAGCCACAGACCCGTTTTGATCAGATTGATCGATTTTTACGACAGACCAGTGAGTTTAAAGATCTTTTGGTGAATGACAGTGCATTCCCTGTCGAGAATTTTTTTCCACTTCGGTCCATTATCGAAAAAGCTCGGGTAGAGGGAGCTTTTTTGCTTGAAGAGGAGTTCTTTAAAGTATTACTTTCATTAAAGACTGTATACGCTATCATTCGTTATTTTAATGAACGTGAGGGGCTTTATCCCAATCTTGAGATTCTCTTTGAACATTTACCGATAGAGAAAGGCATCATCCGCGATATCGAAATGGTGATCGACGAACGCGGAAAGCTCAAAAATAATGCTTCGCGATTGCTATTGGAGATCACTCAACAGATTCAAAAGGCTGAGCAAGAAGCTTTAAAGCGCATCAACAGTATCTTTAAAAGTGCGCAGGATAGTGGATGGACCGCCGATGGTAATCTTACCATACGCGATGGAAGGCTTTGTATTCCAATCTTAGCCGAGAATAAAAGGAAGCTTAAAGGTCTGATCCATGATGAATCTGCTACAGGTCAAACGGCTTATATAGAGCCTGAAGAAGTCTTTCAGTTGAATAATAAAATTAGAGATTTAGAATTTGAACGTCGACGAGAAGTTATTCGTATCCTAGTGGAACTGACCGATAAAGTTCGTCCGCACCTTCCGTTGTTGCTTTCTTATCATGGACTACTGACGAAAGTAGATTTTGTACGTGCAAAAGCACTTTTTGCTTTGGACATTGAGGCTGAAATGCCTGAATTGTCCAAAGAAGTGGAGATTAATTTGGTCAATGCTAGGCATCCACTTTTATTATTGAATCACCATCATACTGTTGTGCCGCTGAATATACAAATTGACAATGTCCAGCGTGTTATTGTTGTTTCGGGACCTAATGCAGGAGGTAAATCTGTCTGCATGAAAACAGTAGGCCTATTGCAGATCATGGTGCAATCTGGGTTATTAATTCCTGCGGACCCAACGACGAAAATTGGCGTTTTTAAACAGATATTTGCAGATATTGGTGATGATCAATCGATAGAGAGTGATTTAAGTACCTATAGTGCGCATCTGTCGAAGATGAAATATTTTACGGAATTTGCCAACGGCCGTACCCTGGTTTTGATCGATGAGTTTGGAACTGGTACGGATCCTTTGTTTGGTGGACCTATCGCTGAAGCAGTATTGGAATCGCTCAACAAAAAGCAGATTAGAGGCGTAGTGACGACGCACTATTCTAATCTCAAAGTATTTGCGAGCAATTCGCCCGGTTTAGAGAATGCTTCGATGTTATTTGACAATCGAGAAATGAAGCCAATGTATATTCTTCAGATCGGCAAACCGGGGAGTTCCTATGCATTTGAAATTGCTCAAAAAATTGGCTTGGGTAAGGAAATATTGGCGTCTGCGAAAGGTAAAATTGGTGTGGAGCAAAAGAAAGTAGACAACCTTTTGATTGATCTCGAAAGAGAGAAGAAAGAGGTGTTTGATACCAAAGTTGCGATCAATAAGCGGGAGAAGGAACTTGAGACCCTCAAATCAGAATACCTGGAACTACAAACCTATCTAGAAGAAAATAAAAGAGTCATTCTGAAAAAGGCTAAAGAAGAAGCGCAGCAGATTATAAAGAATTCGAATAAACTCATTGAGAATACGGTTGCTCAAATTAAATCTGCCAAAGCCGATAAAGAAAAAACCCGTGAATTGCGGAGCAACCTAGATCAAGCTCTTCAGGCAGTCCTACCGAAAGAACAACAGGTCACAAAACCTGCAATTAAAGAGCGCGTTGTGGAGTCTGCAGCATTAGCGATCGGGGATTGGGTACAAATTTTGGATAATGGCGCCGAGGCACAGGTGGTAGAAATTGCTAAAAATAATCTTATTCTGGCTATGGGGGAACTGCGTACCGTTCAAAAACGGAAGAATGTAATTAAGCTAGAGGGAAGGGAAGGGAAAAAATCTGCAAAAAGTTTATCAAGGTCAACATCTGCGGGTTCGGTGGCGGACTTTAAACCTGAAATTGATCTAAGGGGTATGCGAACGGAGGATGCGCTTCATGAGTTGGAGCGTGTGCTGGATAGGGCGGTGATGATCGGTTATCCGTCGCTAAAGATCATTCATGGAAAGGGTGACGGAATTTTACGCAAATTTATCCGTGATTATTTACGTAAATATAGTCATGTTAGTCGTTTTGAGGACGAACATCAAGACCGTGGTGGTGATGGTATCACCTACGCTTATTTGTAGACAAAAATGAACTGGAGCTCAAAAGGTTATTAGAGCTCCAATTTTCGTTTAAATTTTTAAAATTTATGTGGTCGTTTAGCTGGTGTTGAACGTTAGCTTTCGTCCTGTAAATTGAGCTTACATCGTTTCTTTACCACCAAAGGTTATCAGCACCATACCGGAGATAATGACAAACATACCCAGTACCTGCATCCAGGTCAGCGGACTTTTAAAATACAGTGCCATGGCTAATTGCACGGTCAAGAATGTGCCTCCAGAGCATAGGGCTATAACAATTGGCTGAGATACATTTTTGAATAATTGTACCAGGAACCAGCTTGCAGAAAGCAGAATAATATTTCCGACAATCAATGTTGTCCATTTATATTTTGGATGAATTCCACCGAGTTTAAATAGGATGGACGAAATAATCTGGCAGGCCCAAAATGCAGTAAAATAGATATAATTCAACATAAATTAGCTGTTATTCGTATCGGCTATAAGCGTTGTTAAAAGACTGGCGCATCAAGGCGAATTGATTAATTACAGTTTTCATAAATTCTTCATCGAGTAAATCAAATACGCCGTTTACACCACCAATAATATCCACTTCAGCAATTTTATAGGATTGCTCCAAATTCCCCTGTTCAAACTTAATAATAAATTTTTGGTTCATGCCAAATATTGAAATCTTGCAATCGGGATGAGGAAGTTCAGCTATTAGTCTCATGGAATTCTCTAGTTTTTAAATTTAGCATAAAAGTATAAAAAAAACGCCCAAATGCAATGCATTTGAGCGCTCAGGATTATGATATGATTAGAAAAAGGCTTTTTAGACGATACCTTGGGCTTTCATGGCGTTTGCGACTTTGATAAAGCCTCCAATATTGGCACCTTTTAAGTAATTTACAAATTCACTTCCCTTGCCATATTTTAAACAGGTTTCGTGGATACTCTCCATAATGGTTTTCAAGCGATTGTCAACCTCTTCGGTACACCATTGTGTACGGATGGAGTTTTGAGACATTTCCAAACCGCTCACAGCAACACCACCAGCATTCGCTGCTTTACCTGGGGCAAAGCTGATTTTTGCATCTAGAAATACTTTAATAGCTTCAGCTGTGGAAGGCATATTAGCACCTTCGGCTACACAGATACATCCGTTTGCCACAAGCATTTTGGCATCGGATTCATCCAATTCATTTTGCGTTGCACAAGGTAATGCAATATCGCATTTAAATTGCCAAGGCTTTTGGCCTGGGAAGAACTGGGCATTCGGGTATTTGGATGGATATTGATCCAAACTTCTTCCTAATGTAGCTCCAAAGGCCATTTTTTCGGCGTCAAAACCATCCGGATCATACAATGTTCCTAAGCTGTTTGATACTGTAATTACTTTAGCCCCGAGCTGCAATGCTTTTTCAACCGCGTAAAATGCCACGTTGCCGGCACCAGAGACTGTCGCTACCTGACCTTTTAATGATTTTCCCTGATGCTTGAAAATACAGTCAACAAAATACAATAATCCATATCCTGTCGCTTCTGGACGTATATAGGAACCGCCCCACAATTCTCCTTTACCCGTAAGAACACCAGTAAAGTTATTTTGTAAACGTTTAAATTGACCGAATAAATAACCTATTTCACGTCCTCCGACACCAATATCTCCGGCAGGAACATCGGTGTCAGCGCCAATATGGCGATAGAGCTCGGTCATGAAACTCTGACAAAAACGCATGATTTCATTATCCGATTTTCCTTTGGGATCAAAATCGGATCCGCCTTTGCCACCACCAATCGGCAACCCAGTCAAACTATTTTTAAATACCTGTTCAAAAGCAAGAAATTTAAGGATACTCTGGTTAACAGAAGGGGCGAAGCGAAGGCCGCCTTTATAAGGACCAATAGAACTGTTCATTTGAACACGGTATCCGCGATTAACTTGTACTTGATGGTTATCGTCCAACCAAGTTACCCGGAAAGATATAATACGCTCGGGTTCAGTAAGCCTTTCAAGAATCTTTTGTTCGAAAAATTCAGGATGGTTTTCTGTAATATAAGGAAATAGGTCCTCGGTAACTTCTTTTACAGCTTGCAAGAATTCTGGTTCATTTGGATTTCGTTTCTCAACGATCGAGATAAACTCGTTATAATTTTTTGACATGTTTAATTAGTAAAATTTCCCTTTGGCTGGCACTAATTTATGTATTTTTTAACGAATAACCAATATTTGTTAATTATTTACAAATAATAATCTATTCTAATGAAATTTGACTTTTTGATTTTTTATATGGAATTATAGAATTTTTGGCGAAGTGTGTGTGTAACAGTCCGTTTGCCGTATATTATTCGAATCTACAGGCATATGAAAGAAAAAAATTCACTCTTGATAAAATAGCTGAAATTCTGGTATCTAATATGTTAAATATCTCAATATAATCGTTTATTTCTGGCAATTTTTTAACATGAGGCTGCCGATTCTTAAATATAGTAATTCTTATATATTCATTAATTATAATTTATATTATGTTAAATAGATAGTTTTAAGCTACCCCTTTTGTTGTCTTAACCGCTCGCTATTGATGTCCACTATCATTATCCCGATTGTCTAAAACAAAAAGGAACTCAGCTATTTCTGAGTTCCTTAGAAAAATATTTAGGTTGAACATTTGCGATGAATACGATATTAATCGACGGCTTGAATCATTAAGGCGCCTACGGTTAAATTTGTCCTCGGATCAATAACGATGGCCTGAGAATTCTCGGAGTTTTCTTCCTGTAAATCGAACACGAGGTTTTCAGCAGATTTAATTGTGATGCGTCCAATGTCATTCAGCCTGATGATTTCATTATACACTTTTTCCTGTGTATTGATGTCAAACTTATACAGCACATCAACGATCTTTATTTTGGTCAATTTACTATGACTTTGTACAAGATATATTTGATCTGTGTCTAATGTTTTGTTGTCAAACCAGCATACATTTGCCTGGATGTTGCGTTCGAACTTTGGTGGATTTTCAACACTTGCTATGGTATCGCCACGGCTGATGTCTACATCATCACTGAGATGGATAATGACCGACTGGCCATTTTCAGCCCGTTGAAGCTGCTGTTCATTGAATTCAATCGCTTTAACCGTGCTATATGTTTCTGCTGGATAAACAATGACTTGATCTCCAATAGTTAATCCCTCTCCTAATACCCGTCCCGCATATCCCCTATAGTCATGTAAATCATCGGTTTGCGGACGTACAACCCACTGGACAGGAAATCTCCAATTTGCCGCCTCATTTTCATGTATTTCCACGTGTTCGAGGTAATTCAACAGCGATTCACCTATATACCAAGGCATCCGTTCAGACTTATGGACAATATTATCCCCCTTCAATGCTGAAACTGGTATAAAATCAACATCTTTAAGCCCGAGGTTTACCGCCAACGCCAAATAGTCGCTTTTGATCTGCTCATAGATTGCCGCGCTATAATCAACCATGTCCATCTTATTGACACAGACAAGTACTTGCTTCATTGCAAGTAATTTAGCAATAAAAGAATGGCGTTTTGTCTGTTCAATTACACCCTTTCTCGCGTCGATCAAGATGATGATCAAATCTGAGTTGGATGCGCCTGTGACCATATTCCTGGTATATTGAATATGTCCTGGAGCATCTGCTATAATATACTTTCTGTGATCTGTTTGAAAGTATTTATAAGCAACATCAATGGTAATTCCTTGCTCACGTTCGGCTTTAAGTCCATCCGTTAATATAGCCAGATCTACCGTACCGTCATCATTTTTGCGGTTCGCACGTTGTATCGCTTCCAGTTGGTCGTCCAGAATCGAGTTGGTATCGTATAATAATCGGCCGATTAGGGTGCTTTTACCATCATCTACAGAACCGGCTGTAATAAATTTCAATATATTCATTGTTGTCAATTTCAGGTATTTGATTTGAAATAGGGTTAAAAGTATCCTTGTTTTTTACGCTCTTCCATAGCAGCTTCAGATACTTTATCATCCATACGGGCTCCACGTTCACTCACGGTTGATGCTTTGATCTCAGCGATAATATCGTCCAGTTCTGTAGCGGTTGAATCCACTGCAGCAGTACAGGTCATGTCGCCAACCGTTCTGAAACGTACAGATTTCCGCTGAATAATTTCATCGGCGTCAATATTGAGAAATGGAGCCGCTGCCATCAACTGCCCATTACGCGTAATGACTTCCCGCTCATGACTGAAATAGATAGATGGCAAGGCAATTTGCTCACGCTTAATATAATTCCAAACATCCAATTCGGTCCAGTTGGAAATTGGGAAAACACGTACATTTTCACCTTTGTTTATCTTGCCGTTGAAAATGCTCCATAGTTCGGGTCGCTGTCTTTTGGGATCCCACTGGCCAAACTCGTCCCGTACAGAAAAGATACGTTCTTTAGCACGCGCTTTCTCTTCATCTCTACGTGCCCCTCCGATGCAAGCATCAAAACCATGCTTCGAAATCGTATCGAGTAACGTTACAGTCTGCAAAGCGTTACGGCTTGCATTTTTACCTGTCTGCTCAACCACTTTTCCTTGGTCTATACTATCCTGAACATAGCCGACAATGAGCTTCTCCCCGATGTCTTCAATCAATGAATCTCTGAAAGTAATGGTTTCGGGAAAATTGTGCCCTGTGTCGATATGAACCAATGGAAATGGAAATTTACCTGGTCTGAACGCTTTTTTTGCTAGGTGGACAAGCGTAATCGAGTCTTTACCACCCGAAAATAAGAGTGCAGGCTTTTCAAATTGGCCAGCTACCTCCCTTAATATATATATTGCTTCCGCTTCTAAATGATCTAAATAGTCCATTCTCTGAAAATAATAAAATTTAAATTAATGAATTTGGGTTTAACTGTAGTTTTGTTAAGATTTAACAGCGTGCAAACCGCATTCTTTTTTACTTTGATCTTCCCACCACCATCGGCCGGCACGGAAATCTTCTCCCTCTTGTATCGCTCGGGTACAGGGCTGACAACCAATACTCGGAAAACCTTTGTCGTGTAATACATTGTATGGGATATAGTGTTCCTTACAGTACTTTTTTACCTCTTCAAAAGTCCAGTCAAACAAAGGATGTATTTTGATAATTTGGTTTACCTCATCGTATTCGATAAAGTCCATGTCATGTCTATTGGTAGACTGGTCCGAACGTATCCCTGTTATCCAAACTTTCTTTCCGCTGATTGCACGTTGCAGCGGCTCAATTTTTCTGATTCTACAACACTCTTTGCGGTTTTCTACCGATTCATAAAATGAATTTGGACCCTTCTTGCTGATAAAATCTTCCAATAACGTGTTATTAGGACTGTACGTTTTAATCTGCAATGGATAACGCTCCAGTGTACGGCTCCATAACGAATAGGTTTCCTTAAACAGTCGGCCGGTATCCAATGTGAATAGTTGAATATCAAGATTATTTTTACCGATCCATTCCGTGATGATCTGATCTTCTATACCGAACGAGGTTGAGAAAATGACTTCATTAGGAAACAACGAAGTCACGGTCTGCAGGAGCTCCACTCCTTTTTTATCTCCAATAATTTCTTTAAGTTCCTTAACGTTCATGGCGTAATATATCTTTTGTATGCTCGTTCAACTTCTTTACTTTAAATTCGAAGTCCCCTTTGAGCTGATCCCGATAAGTGCTCATGAGTGACAATGTTTCGTCTATTTCCTCCGGTAACAGGTCATTTAGCAACTCTTTCAGGCGCTTAGCTATCGTTGGTGACTTCCCGTTTGTGGAAATGGCGATTTTCAGATTTCCTTTTTTTACAATAGATCCGAGATAGAAATCACACAATTCAGGTTTGTCTGCTGCATTGAACAATATATGCTGTTCGGATGTTAAACTGCGGAGTTGATCATTGAGTTCCATATTGTTGGTTGCTGCAATGACCAGCTGTTTGTTCATCATATCATCTGAGGCGAACGGGCGAACGTGTAGATCAATCTGCGGATACTTTTTTAATAACTCCGCAAATTCTGGGATAATTTCCATAGCTACAATGGTGAGATTCAATGTTTTGTCATTGGATGCCAAAGCTTCAAATTTCTCCAGAGCAACTTTCCCTCCCCCGACAAGCAGGGTGTGGATCTGATTAAGTTTAACGAATATGGGAAAGAGTTGGTTCATGACTACAATGCTAATGCTTTTTCTTTAATTTCATGAAATGAACGGTGTTTAGCGACAACATCACCGATTACGATGATGGCAGGAACTCCTACTCTTTTCTCTACCGATTCGTCAAGAATATTGTCTATCGTGCCAAGTACAACCTTTTCATTCGGTAGCGAACCGTTTTGAATCAGTGCGATAGGTAAGCTATGTAGATTTCTTTCGCGGTAAATGGCTACGATTTCAGCCAGTTTACCATACCCCATCAAAATGACTACCGTAGCTTTGGATTCCGCGGCCAAATAAAGATCCGATGACAATGAGCCGTCTGACTTTGAGCCCGTTATGACCCAGAAGCTTTCACTAATTCCACGGTAAGTCAGCGGAAGTTGCTGCAATCCAGTTAGTCCAATGGCAGATGAGATCCCGGGGACCACTGCTGTTTCAATACCAAATTGCTGGACATAGTCAATTTCTTCCCCGCCACGACCGAAAACAAAGGGATCGCCACCTTTTAAGCGGACCACATGTCCATAATTTAACGCATAATCTACCAACAGACGATTTATTTCATCCTGCGAGGTTGATAGTTGCTCAGCACGTTTTCCAACATATATTTTGATACATGCTGTTTGTGCATAGTCCAGCAATTCATCATTTACCAACGCATCATACAAGATGACATCAGCTTTTTGTATGGTTTTGATTCCTTTCAGGCTGATCAATTCCGGATCGCCTGGTCCAGCTCCCACTAAAGTTACTTTTGCTTTTATTGACATTCTATTCCCTCCCTATACCAGTATCGGTGTTAAATTTTTACGTTGATAAACCTCATTGATAAACTTTGTAGCTTCTTTTAGGTATCCTGTTGCAAAGTGGTCGCTTGGTTCATTTTTACTGATCTGTAATACCAATTCTGGAAAAGTTTTATCGAAACTGTATTCGCCTGTTTCCACAAAGTGAATTTGGAATTCGTTGATGACCGTGTTTTGGGTACTGGCACTGATTCCTTTATCCAACAATAGCGCCTTAGCAGCCTGTACAAAGGCGTTGTAAGCGTGGTAAATCGCATCAGAGAATTTTGACTCTTTAAATGTTTCATTTGCCCATTGCAATTTCTCTTCAGCCTCATAAATTAAGGTAGCAACCAAATCAATGACGACCCCCGCACACTCCCCTACACCGATAGCCGTCTGGAACGTTTCTTCGTGGCCCCAGTCTACAAATTCATCTGCAGCTAGGTTGGTAAGATCCGATAGCGGTTTCAGGAGATTGTAGAAGTAATTTTTGCCTTGTCTGTCATAATAGGCGTGAAAGTTTTCGTTTTCATCCGCATTTTTCTTGTAATCATTTAGCACCCACTCAACTACATGTAATACGCGCTTAGTGGGTACTTTTATGATACGTTCGGCAACTCGACCTTCACCATTACCGATGGTGCCGCCTCCTAGCATCACCTGTGCAGCCGGTACCACCTTACCTTCCGCCTTTACCGAACTCCCATGGAACCCAATATGCGCTAGACCATGTTGTCCGCAGGAATTCATACAGCCTGAAATCTTTATTTTTAGATCCCGATTAAAGACGAAATCCTGATGAAACTCTGCAATATAGGACTCGATCACGCGTGCCATTTCCGTACTATTCGAGATACCAAGGTTACAGGTGTCGGTACCTGGACATGTTGTTACGTCTGCTGTACTGTCGTAACCTGCCTGGGCAAGATCTAAGGATTGAAGCAATTGATAGATATGAGGTAGGGATTTTGCCGTCGCATATTTTAATAATAAGCTTTGGTTTTGTGTGATGCGGATATCGTCTGCAATTAAATCTTTAAGTCCCGCGACGAATGCCCTGGCTTTATCCGTACCAATGTCGCCAGTGGAAACGCGGACATACACCCCGTAGTATCCTTTCTGTTTCTGTTCAAAGGTATTGGTGTTTTTCCAAACCTGATAATTTAGATCACTATCCAGGTCGAGGGATGACAATTGCTCGTCATTCGGTGCTGCAGGTTGCTCAATCTTATTTCGGTCGATTGGGTAGGTTTTTACCTTTGTTGCAATTTTTTCAGCTTCAATTAAATTGAGCACTTCTTCTAAGCCCAATTTCTGAATAAGGTATTTGAAACGGGCCTTATTACGGTTATTTCTTTCGCCATAACGATCAAAGACACGAAGCGTGGCTTCTATATAAGGGATAAGTTCATCTTCCGGCAGGAATTCATTTGTCATGGATGCCAAGAAAGGCTGAGAACCCAATCCGCCCCCCAACAGCACTTTGAAACCACGCGTTTCAACACCATCAACAAATTTTAATTTTGGAATAAAACCAAGGTCATGAATATAGGAAAACGCGCTATCTTCATCACTCGCAGAAAATGACATTTTGAATTTACGGCCCATTTCCGCACATACGGGATTGCGCAAAAAATATTCAAAAGTTGCCTGAGCATACGGTGAAACATCAAAAGGTTCTTTAGGATCGATGCCCGAACTTGGCGAAGCCGTGACATTGCGCACGGTATTTCCACATGCTTCCCGTAATGTTATGTCATCTTCAGCTAACTTTGCCCAAAGCTCAGGAGTGCGATCTAGACTTACATAATGTATCTGTATATCTTGGCGTGTTGTAAGGTGCAAATTGCTGCTTGCATATTCATCTGATATTGCTGCAATTTTAAGCAATTGCTTGAACGTAACTTTTCCAAATGGGAGTTTTATACGAACCATTTGTACTCCAGGTTGTCGTTGTCCATATACCCCCCGAGCTAAACGCAACGATCTAAATTTCTCGTCTGCTATCTTGCCTTCGTGGAACAATCGAATTTTTTTCTCAAGTTCGATAATCTCCTTTTCCACGACTGGGTTTTCTAATTCTGTACGAAAGCTTTGCATAAAACTAATAAAATCTATTGATTTGGTATTCTTTTCTTGGTGTCAAATGTAAAAATATTTTTTTAATATTCTATAATATCTACCAAATTAATATATATTTGCCCTATAAAATTTAATATACAAAACCTGTAGACTATTAGGTGTAACGATGAGAAAGTGTTTTATTGTACTTGTTTTAAGCGTTTTAATCATATTGAAATTGACTTCCTGTGCGCCTGAAGTGAAGAATGGATATACGAGAGAGCATGGTTTTGAAGGTAATATTTCGCTATCAGGGGCTTTTGCGCTATATCCCTTGGCTGTAGTATGGAGCGAAGATTTTAAAAAAATACATCCGAATGTTCGATTTAATATTTCTGCCGGTGGCGCCGGCAAGGGCATTGCCGATGTCCTTACTGGAATGGTTGATATTGGGATGGTGTCGAGAGATCTGCATGAGCAGGAAGTAAAAAAAGGAGCTGTTCCAATTATTGTGGCAAAAGATGCTGTCATATGTACAATCAATCCAGCAAACCCTAATTATCCTGCTATCTTGAGGCGTGGTTTGAGCCGTGAAGAACTGTTGAACATTTTTGTGAATAAAAAGTTCAAGACGTGGAAAGAAATTGATCCACGTTTTACGGCGGATCCTATCCATGTGTATGTACGATCAGATGCTGCAGGGGCAGCTGAAACCTGGGCTAAATTTTTGGGAAATAAGCAAGAGGATCTGCAAGGAATAGGAATTTTTGGTGATCCTGGGATTGCTCAAGCGATTAAAGACGATATACATGGTATCGGTTTCAATAATATTAATTATGTCTACAATCTTAAAACTAACAAGGTTTTTGACCGTATAGCTGTTGTTCCTTTAGATATTGATGAAAATGGACGTATCGATGAAAATGAACAGTTTTATGGTACACTACCTGAATTAACGGAGGCCGTAGCCACGGGCAAATATCCGGCTCCGCCTTCAAGGGAGTTAACCTTTGTAACGCGAAACAAGACCGAATCCCTTCTTTTGAAGGAGTTTATTTCTTTTGTGCTTCAGAAAAATGCACAGTCGCAGCTGCTTGAAAATGGTTATGTTCCATTAAATGAAACACTGGTAAAAGAAGAACTTAATAAGTTATAGCATGCTAAATACTCGTCTCGTAAAAGATATCCTCGTTAAGCGGACCACTTTACTCCTGTTGCTAATATCACTCTCAGTTGTGGTAATTATAGCGGTTGGTTTGACGGTCAAATCAATTCCTTTATTTAAATACAGTGATATTTTTCAGCTGTTAGCGGGTAAGCTGTGGTCACCAATGAAAGGGTCTTTTGGCTTTTTGCCATTTATAGCCGGTACGCTTGCTGTTACTTTGATCTCGCTAGTAATTGCAATCCCGTTGTGCATATTAACTGCTGTGTACCTAACAGAGTATGCGTCTGATGCGTTGAAAAACATGATGCTTCCATTGGTCAATATCTTAGCTGCAATTCCACCTGTGCTTTATGGGGTGTGGGGTGTGTTGTTTATCGTGCCGCTGATTCAGCTGTACATTGCACCGGTTTTTGGTGTTGTGACCTCTGGATATTCAGTGCTTGCTGGGGGCATTGTATTGGCTGTGATGATCTTCCCTATCATGATCTCCATTATGGTGGAAGTTCTTCAAACCATTCCTTATGATCTGAAGGCTGCCTCACTATCTTTGGGAGCAACGAAATGGGACACCATCAAACACGTTATACTCAAAAAAGCTAGACCGGGCATTGTTGCTGCCATCGTTTTGTCTACATCCAGAGCTTTTGGTGAAACGATAGCGGTATTAATGGTCTGTGGAAATGTTGCAAAGGTGCCGACTTCGATATTTGATGCGGGGTATCCTATCCCTGCGTTAATTGCCAATAATTTCGGAGAGATGATGTCAATCCCACTTTATGAGTCAGCTCTGATGTTCTCAGCGCTGCTTTTATTTGTGATCATATTTATTTTTAATTTAATTTCCCGTCTCATATTAAGACGACTGGAAGGAGGTCAGCATGGATAATACCAGAAGACGGTTACTGAGCGAAAAAGTAGCGAAAGTTTTTATGCATCTTTCGGGTATAACGGTAACAGCTTCGCTGTTTTTTATAGTCGGCACGATATTGTATAAGGGACTTCCCTATCTCAATTGGGAAATGGTCAGTCAGTTGCCTAAAGGTGGGTTTTACATCGGAAAGGAAGGTGGTATTTTGAATGCGATCTTGGGTTCGCTGTACTTGGCTGGTGTTTCAACTGCGCTGTCTGCGCTGATCGGGATTCCGATTTCGTTATATCTGAATATCTATTTGGGAACGAACTCCAAAATAACACAGTTTTCGAAATTATTGTTCGATGTATTGTATGGCGTTCCTTCGATTGTCTATGGTGCTGTAGGTTTCGGAATTATGGTCTATTTGGGTATTCGGGCTTCCCTATTGGGGGGTATTATTACAGTAACGCTACTGACTATTCCAATTGTGGTACGTACTGTGGACGAGTTGATCAAGACCATTCCAGAAGACCTGAAAAACGTTACCCTTTCATTGGGTACCACCCGCTGGGAATTGGCTAAGGTGATGCTGAGAAGTGTTCGTACAGGCCTACTTACAGCTGTTTTACTAGCCTTTGGTCGTGCCATTGGTGACGTGGCGGGAGTTTTATTGACTACTGGTTTTAGCGATAATCTCCCTAAATATATCGATGAGCCGGCGGCAACATTACCTTTATCTATATTTTTTCAGTTAAGTAGCCCTATCCCCGAGGTACAGGGTCGGGCGTATGCCTCAGCTTTAGTTTTAACAATCATTATCTTAATTATTGTAGTATGCACTCATATCCTTCAATCGAAACAAAAGAATCGCCGATAGTAAATCCCTTGATAGATCCGCATATTGAAATAAAGGATCTTAACGTGTATATTGACGGACGTCATATACTGAAAAATATCAACCTTGCATTGCCAAACAATAGTGTAACTTCCATTATTGGGCCATCGGGATGTGGGAAAACAACGCTTTTAAAAACACTAAATAGGTTGGTAGACGATACTAAGGGGGTTGAAATAACAGGCTCCGTTCTGGTTAACGGCGAGGATATCTATGGTAAGAATGCCGAAGTAACACATATCAGGAAGAAGATGGGGTTGCTTTCACAGAAACCTTATCCATTGCCAATGTCCATTTACGATAATGTCGCCTATGGTCCACGAATACATGGTACCCGAAGTAAGAAAGAGCTGGATAAGATTGTCGAAACTCAATTGCGTAATGTTGCTTTATGGGACGAGGTAAAGGATCGTTTAAGTCACTCCGCTAGCGGATTGTCTATCGGTCAGCAGCAAAGGCTCTGTTTGGCGAGAGGATTAGCTGTGGAACCTGAAATTATCCTTGGGGATGAATCCACATCTGCTTTGGATCCATTGTCGACTGCTAAAATTGAAGAACTACTCATCGAGCTGAAGAAAGATTATACTATCGTGTTGGTGACGCACATCCTACGGCAGGCGCGGCGGGTATCAGACTATATACTTTTTGTCTATGACGGTGAAGTTCTTGAGTTTGGGCCAACAGAACAGGTTTTACTGAATCCGCAAAATGAAATTACAAAACAGTACGTGAAAGGATTTATTTCCTGAGTGTAGCGAATATATTAGCAGGATGAATGATGCGGGATCGTTCTAATTAAAAGATGAATGATCCCACATTTTATTTTGCCACAGTATCAGTTTAACTATAAATCCTTATTTTAGCTGAAAAAGATCATCTACACCCAATATTTTCTTTGATGTAAATCCTTCGGCATATTTCGCCTGGATATAGCGTCCAAATTCGCGTGCCCTCGCAGCTGTTGATTCCATGAAATCGGGATTGGAAATATAGGTCTGCGGTTCATCCGGGTTCACATTTTCTCCGGTATAAAATTGAGTTTTATAGGCGAGTACAGATTTTTCTTTAATAGGATAATAATCCGTTATATCAATGACAACATCAGGTTTGATATAGTAGTCCTGTACAAATTGGAGTACCAATCGGGGGCGGTAAGCTTCTTGAATAAGATTGTCCTGGTCGAGAGTTTCCACCCTCCTTAAGCCCGCGAGAAAACAGGCTTCATTGACCATTTGCCCAGCTCTTCCATGGTCTGGGTGGCGATCAGTAATGGCGTTTGTAATGACTATTTCCGGCTGATATTTCCGGATAACTTTTATAACCGCCATTTTTTCCATTTCGGCATTTTCAAAAAAACCATCTCTCAGTCCAAGATTCTCTCTAACGGTTAATCCTAAAATTTCTGCGGCATCTTTTGCCTCCTGAGATCGGGTCTCTGCTGTGCCGCGCGTACCAAGCTCACCTTGAGTCAAGTCAACAATTCCTACTTTTTTTCCTTCAGCAACATATTTTGCCATCACACCCCCAGCGCCTAGTTCAGCATCATCCGGATGGACAGCAATGACAAGTAGATCTAATTTTAGCATATAAATAATCCTCTATTTAATTTAACTTCCCTTCTTATAGTAAATCATTCCGTTTAACCGATGAGTGGTCTTGGCAATTTAGAATATGCTATAGGAAGCAGCTGCAAAGGTAAGCAGTTTAAAGATTACTCTTGTAAAAGACGTTCAATATTGCGGCAAATTTTACTTGATAATGGCGAAGTCATTGGATAATAGAAGTCTATGACTTCTCCTTTCCTATTTATCAGGTATTTGTGAAAATTCCACAAAGGTTTACTGTTGATATTTCCGTTTTGCTCTTTATTGGAAAGAAAACTGTACAGGGGGGATGTATATTCACCAATAACATGGCTTCGTTTAAAGACAGGGAAACTCACCTGTTGATTGATTCTGCAGAATGTTTCTAGCGTGCCACCAGTTAATGGTTCCTGATTCCGAAAATTATTTGCTGGAAATGCCAGGATCTCGAAGCCTTGATCTTTGTACTTTTGATAGAGTTTTTCGAGCGATTTAAACTGTCTGGTCAATAGACATTGACTAGCGGTATTGACGATGAGCAGTACTTTCCCTTCAAAATCTGCTAGCGATCTTTTTTTACCGTTAAACTGGAGTGCATCGAAGTCGTATACTGTTTTCATCTGGTTTTCGTTTAAGTGTTCACATAACAGGCTGTGTTCTCGACTTTTCGAATTCCCTAATAATATTTTCAATGGCAAAGTCTTCTTTAGGGTCATAAGTCGACTTTAAGTTGTGCCCAAATATTTTTGCAACTCCTTGGTAGAAAAATGCGGAAAGCCCGCCCTTCATTTCTTTTACCATTTCGTAGCCTGTATGTCCGGTATAGCGATCGATCAACTTAATGAGTATTTTGCCTTGAGAAACCGTCATATTTTTGATTTCTCTATCAAACATCTGTTTGACATCGTTTTCACATTTCTCCACTAGGGCTTTTTGTTCTTTTTTGTCCGCCGTCAACGCAAGTTCTCTATCCAGTTGATCATATCTTTTTTGCGCATATATCGCATAAGGCAGAACCTTTAGGACATTTCTTCTAAAGCGAAGATATTCTCTGCGCGCTTCTTCACTCGACCAGGTTCTTTTGGCTACAACGGTGACAGTGGGGATAGGAAACCACGGTAGCACTTCTCCATTTGGCAATGTTGTTGTCAGATAGCTGTTTACGGTCTCCTGAGCTCCTTCACCATAAAGAGGCAGCGTAAGCGACTGAGCCTGTGCCCTGCTGGACAAAGGCCCTGTTAGAAAAAGTAAACAAAACAAAATTGTCTTCATCTGGGCAATTATATAACGCTTTTTAATTTGTCAATGCTATAATATTTTGGTAGATTTATTACAAAATAAGTTAGCTTGAAAATAGTGTTCAAGAATACATTAACTAAATTACACAAATTTACTCAAAAAACATCATTTACCAGTAACGTTTATGAAAGATTATGTGATTGATATTGAAGCAGAAAACAAAGAGATAAGGAAACGTTACCGAGCATTGTTACGCGCTTGTAAACCTACTTTACAGCGTGGGGACAAGCAGGAGATCCGGAAGGCATTTGACTTAGCATTGGATAGCCATAAGGAAATGCGACGCAAATCAGGAGAGCCTTATATCTATCACCCAATTGCTGTTGCCCAGATTGCCGCCGAAGAGATTGGTTTAGGGACAACATCTATAGTATGCGCGTTGCTCCACGATGTAGTTGAAGATACCAATGTAACATTGGATGAAATTGAAGAAATGTTTGGTAAAAAAGTTCGTCGGATTATCGATGGACTGACTAAAATTTCGGGAATTTTTGATCCAAATAGTTCCATGCAGGCGGAGAATTTTAGAAAAATGCTGCTCACGCTTGCAGACGATGTTCGTGTCATTCTTATCAAATTAGCGGATAGGCTGCACAATATGCGCACGATGGAATTTATGGCTCGGGATAAGCAGCTGAAGATTGCTTCGGAAACGAGTTACCTTTATGCGCCATTAGCCCATCGTTTGGGGCTTTACGCAATAAAATCTGAGTTGGAAGATCTCTCGATGAAATATACCGATCCGGATACTTACAAATTTATCGCACGAAAACTCAATGAGAAAAAAGCGGAGCGTGAGCGGTTTATAGGTGATTTTATCGATCCCATCAAAGAGATATTGGAGGAACAGGGAATCAAAGCTTCTGTATTTGGCCGGCCCAAATCAATTCATTCCATATGGAATAAGATGCGGAAAAAATCGATTCCTTTTGAAGAAGTTTATGACCTGTTTGCTATACGTATTGTTATCGATGCTGTAGATGAGAAGGAAAAGACGGAGTGCTGGAAGGTCTACTCGATCGTCACCGATTTGTATCGTCCTAATCCCGACCGGCTTAGAGATTGGATTTCCTCGCCGAAAGGAAATGGTTATGAGTCATTGCATACCACAGTAATGGGGCCTCGAGGGCAGTGGGTGGAAGTTCAGATTCGTACTAAACGAATGAATGAAATTGCCGAAAAGGGGTTTGCGGCACATTGGAAGTACAAAGAATCAAATTCTGATTCCGGTTTGGATCAATGGATCAAAAAGGTACGCGATGTATTAAGCAGTCCAGATCAGAATGCAATGGATTTTGTGGATGATTTTAAAATGAATCTGTTCTCGGATGAGATTTTTATCTTCACTCCGAAAGGAACATTGATACAACTGCCCAACAATGCCACGGCTTTAGATTTTGCATTTGAAATTCACTCAGATATTGGGGCAAGCTGTATTGGCGCTAAAGTAAACCACAAGCTGGTTCCTTTGAGTCATATTCTACAAAATGGGGATCAGGTCGAGATTATTACATCGAGCAAGCAATCTCCTAAGGAGGATTGGTTAAATTTTGTCGTAACTGCAAAAGCCAAATCCAAAATTAGGTCTTCATTAAAAGAAGAAAAGAGAAGAGTTGCGGAAGATGGCAAAGAGATATTGGAACGAAAGTTAAAATCACTCAAAGTGACGTATAACACGGACAATATTAACAAAATTGCCAATTTTCTCAAGTATCCCAGTTCACAAGATCTATTCTACAATGTTGCCAAGGGAATAGTCGATATGAGGCAATTACGCGAGTATGTTGCGCATGAAAAGGCCGTTGAAGTCAATATAAATAGCTCTTCTGGAAATCAATTTAACGCACATATCGGCGGATTAGTCGAAAAGATCAATAAGAAGGAGTTCGATACGATTTTGATTGGTGATGATATGCAGAAAGTCGATTATACTTTAGCACCGTGTTGCAACCCTATCCCCGGTGATGATATCTTTGGTTTTTTAACGGTTAATGACGGAATAAAGATTCACCGTACGAGCTGTCCAAATGCTTCAAAATTGATGGCAAATTATGGGTACAGAATTTTAAAAGCGCGATGGGCCTCCACAAAGGATTCTGCATTTTTGACTGGTTTGCATATTGTTGGTATCGATGATGTTGGATTGGTAAATAAACTAACAACTGTGATTTCCCAAGAATTTACGGTCAATATCCGATCATTGTCGATTTCAAGTAATGATGGTATTTTTGATGGTAATATTATGGTGTATGTGAATGATACTGCTCAACTTGAAAGTTTAATGAGAAATTTAAAGCAAGTTAGAGGAATAACAGGTGTTAATCGGTATGAATCGGAAAGCTAGTCTTTAGCATTTGGATTCAAAATCGCTTTTAAGCGCCTACCTTGCCCCTATTTTTAATAGCGGAAATATCAATCCTAATTGGTAAATTTGTACAAGAATATTTTTACTATGAATCAAGCTGAAAATTTTGCAACTGTAAAAAAAATCTTCGAGGCCTACTTAGAAAATAAAAATCTAAGAAAAACACCAGAGCGCTATGCGATCTTGGAAGAGATTTATTCACGTACCGACCATTTTGATGTAGAGTCTTTATATATCCATATGAAGAACAAAAAATACCGTGTCAGTCGTGCTACAGTTTATAATACCCTAGAACTTTTGGTGTCTTGCGATCTGGTTACAAAGCACCAGTTTGGCCGGAACATGGCGCAATTTGAAAAATCTTATGGTTTCAAACAGCACGATCACGTGATCTGCATTGAGTGCAATAAGGTTGTTGAGTTTTGTGATCCCCGTATCAACCAAATTCAGAGTCTGATGGGAGATCTTTTAAAATTTGACATTAAGCACCACTCGCTCAATTTGTATGGCGTGTGTCAAGACTGTCAACTTAAGAACAAAAAAGAAGAGGCTGTAGTGCACACAGCTATTTCAAATTAATCTTATATTTTCTTAAATATAATAGTACATTTGTTCAGGAATGTTCAGGAGAAAAATTCCTGAACATTTTATTTTTAAAATAGAGTCTATTTTTATTAATAACATTTAATTACTATACTTTAAAAGCTATGCAAGTTGATGTGCTTTTGGGCTTACAATGGGGTGACGAGGGTAAAGGTAAAATCGTAGACGTATTTTGTCCGAAATACGATTTGATCGCTCGTTTCCAAGGCGGCCCTAACGCCGGACACACGTTGGAATTCGATAACAAGAAATTCGTACTCAACACAATTCCATCTGGTATCTTCAATGAAGGTACACTAAATCTTATAGGTAATGGTGTCGTTATCGATCCGATTATCTTAAAAAGAGAGTTAGACAATCTAAAGACAGCTGGTTTTGATCCGGTGGGTAAAGGCAATTTGGTTTTAGCGCGCAAAGCACACCTTATTCTGCCGACACACCAATTATTGGATGCTGCCTCAGAATCAAATATGGGTGCAGGAAAAATTGGATCTACGCTAAAAGGTATTGGGCCAACTTATATGGATAAAACCGGTAGAAACGGTTTACGTGTAGGTGATACAACGCTTCCAGATTTTCAGGAGCGTTACCAGAAGTTGAAAGAAAAACATCTTAATATTCTTTCACATTATGGTGATATACCAGATTTTAGTGAGAAAGAGAAAGCATTTTTAGATGCTATCGAATTCATTAAGTCAATTCCACATGTGGATTCAGAACATTTGGTGAATCAATATTTGAAAGAAGGTAAACGCGTGTTGGCTGAGGGAGCGCAAGGCACACTTTTGGATGTTGATTTCGGTTCTTACCCTTTTGTTACTTCCTCTAACACCACTACAGCAGGAGCTTGTACAGGACTTGGTATTGCGCCAAATAAAATTGGTAAAGTATACGGTATCTTTAAAGCCTATGCTACTCGTGTGGGTGGCGGTCCCTTCCCTACTGAACTTCATGATGAGACTGGTGAGAAATTACGTCAACTGGGGCATGAATTTGGAGCGACTACAGGCCGTGCCCGTCGTACTGGTTGGATTGATATTCCAGCTTTGAAGTATGCGATTATGTTGAATGGCGTTACAGACTTGATTATGATGAAGGCTGATGTATTAGATACTTTCGATAAAATCTACGCCTGTACGCACTACAAATATAACGGTGAAGTGATTGATTATATGCCTTATGAAATTATCACACATCAAGCGGAGCCTATTTTGGAAGAAATTGACGGCTGGAAACAAGATTTGACCGGTATTACATCTGAACAGGAAATACCTGAAGCATTAAAAAATTATATTTCTTATTTAGAGAAAGCTCTTGAAGTGCCTATTACAATCCTATCGGTAGGCCCTGATCGTAAACAAACATTAGCTTTATCGAAATAAACTATGCGGATCGAAAGTTTTGCTCTTCTCGATTCTAAAGACAAATTTCATCAAAAAGCCCTACACTGGTCGGGGCAATTTGATGAAATTTCTTTCTTTAATAGTAATGGGATGTCCGATCAATGGGGCAAATTTGAACAGGTAATGGCTGTCAAGGCATTGCATTCGTTCCGCGCAAATCAAAATGTATTTGACGGGCTCGATGCTTTTTTGAAATTACATCGATCTGAATTTATACCTGGATTTCTTTCCTATGATCTTAAGAATGAGATCGAAGAATTGCAAACTACGGGAAAGGATGAGCTCGAGTTTCCGGAAGCTTATTTTTTTGTGCCGGCAATTACGATTCGATGGACTGGTGATCAGGTGCATATTGAAGCTGAAGATCCTGTTGCAATTTATCAGGCTATTTCCGATACTCAGATCCCTGAGGCGTTGCCAATTGCTGTGCATGTGCAATCGCGCTGGACAAAAAGTGAATATACCGAAGCTTTTGAAAATGTACAGGCACATATTCAGCGTGGAGACATCTATGAAGTAAACCTTTGTCAGGAATTTTTTGCTGAAAATGCTGATGTTTCTCCCTTTGAAGTCTATCATCGTTTGAATTCCATATCACCTACTCCATTTAGTTCATTTTTCAAGTTAGGGCATCATTTTATCATGAGCGCTTCCCCCGAACGATTTTTAGCGAAACAACGAGGAAAGTTGATTTCTCAACCTATTAAAGGTACTGCGAAAAGGGGAACGAATGCAATAGAAGACCAAGAAATTATTGCTGACATGTTGAGATCAAAAAAAGAAATTGCAGAAAATGTGATGATTGTAGACTTGGTTCGTAATGATTTAACGCGTAGCGCTTTACCCGGAACTGTTGAAGCTACCCGCCTTTTTGAGATCCAGTCATTTAAACAGGTGCATCAAATGATTTCGACCATTACCTGCGTTCAGGCACCACATGTTGCCAATGTGGACGTCATTAGAAATACTTTTCCTGCAGGTTCAATGACCGGTGCTCCTAAAATTGCTGCAATGCAGATTTGCGATCAGCTTGAAGCCCGGAAGCGTGGTATCTATGCTGGATCTATTGGTTATTTTGATACTGTACATGATGAATTTGATTTTAACGTCGTTATCCGTTCATTACTTTACAATAAACAAAAAAGGTACCTTTCTTTTCATACTGGAGGAGCGGTTACTAATCAGGCAGATGCCGAACACGAGTATCAAGAGTGTCTTTTGAAAGCTTCCGCCGTCCTGAAAGCGTTGGGGACTAGTTTGGACGAATAAAACTATACTAATTTTGTAGAGAATATTTTTTGCTTCAAGTATTTTTTCGACCTTTGTTCCGTTGGCTTCACAGATTCCCTATATCGATTTACATACACATCGGAATTATCCGGTCAGCGAGCTCGAAGTTCGTTCTATAAAGAATGTTGCGCTGAACCATTCAGAGCTCGTTACTGAGGTCGATTGTTCAGTAGGTTTGCACCCATGGTATATCAATGGGAATACTGAACACGATTTAGGACTAATGGCCAACGCATTAGAACGAAAGCAAGTTTTAGCTATAGGTGAATGCGGTATAGACAAAACGATAGAAATTCCCCTCACTGATCAGCAGTCTATCTTTGATAAACAGGTTTGCTTAGCCCAAAAATATCAGAAGCCGCTAATCATTCATTGTGTGCGCGCTTTTGAGGAGATCGTAAGCAGCCTGAAAAGATTAGATTTTAAAGAACCTGTCATTTTTCATGGATATCGTAAAAATTGGATTTTGGGTCAACAATTAATACGCAAAGGTTATTATTTATCCATTGGCCAACACTGTCTGAATGGAAGTCAGGATGAGCTTTTACAACATATTTCACTCTGTCATCTGTTTCTAGAGACAGATACAGATACGATGATAGAAATTAATGCCCTTTATTGCTACGTAGCTCAGGTGAGATCGATAGCAGTGGAAGAGCTAAAATGCATTATATATCAGAATTATAAGAAAGTATTTAATAAATAAGCCAGCATATGTTGTTTATTCCTATTGAATGAAATACGCGGGCTGCATCATGAAATAAAAAATTGAATTAAATAAATGAAAGATTTAAGTTGGCTGTCACGTACCGAAGCATTAATTGGTCGAGCGGCGATTGAAAAATTAGCAAATTCGCATGTGATGGTGTTGGGATTAGGCGGTGTGGGGTCATTTGCAGCAGAATTTATATGCCGGGCAGGTGTAGGGAAAATGACCATCATCGATGGAGATACAGTAGATCCGTCCAACCGTAATAGACAACTTCCAGCCTTGTCGACCAATCATGGCGAGGCGAAAGCTGAGATTATGCGTCAACGATTGTTAGCGATAAATCCCGAGTTAGACTTGACGGTAATACAGGATTTTATCATTCCAGAAAAGATACCTGCATTATTGGAATTGTCTCCGGACTACTGCGTAGAAGCTATTGATAGTATTACACCTAAACTATTTTTCATTCGAAGAGCGTTGGAGGCCAATATACCTTTTGTGAGTTCAATGGGTGCAGGAGGAAAAGTGGATCCCACAAAAATCAAAATTGACGATATTGGTAAATCGTATAACTGTAAACTGGCGCATCACATTCGTAAGAAATTGCGGAAACATGGTATTCGGGACGGTGTTAAAGTAGCCTTTTCAACCGAATTGCCAAATAAGGATTCTTTGCTGTATACTGATGGGAGTAATTTTAAAAAATCAGCTTATGGAACAATGTCTTATTTACCTGCAGCGTTTGGTGGGGCGATAGCATCAGTTGCTATACGAGATTTGATCGAAAATGTGTAACTTGGTTGTATAAATACACATATGAAGTAAAGGAAGCTATCCATCAAATTTGGTTGGCTTCCTTTATAAGATATTAGCGGCTAATAACCCCTTTCATATCAATACCTTTGGGCTTGATATGTTCTAATCTTTTCCTAAGTGTATCTATTTTTGATTTTTCAAGATTACCAGTTGCCATGATAATTCCCTCCTTAACCTGAGCGGTAATAGTAGGAAAATCTTCCAGAACCAGGTTGACATCCCGCGTCAAGGTAGAATCAACCGCTCCACCAATAATTTCATGATATTTTTCACGCGCATCTTCAGGTTCAGGGAGGTTTACCATGATATTGTTATGAATGGATTTTATATTTTCCCCACCTGCCATTTTCGTTTTGTCTTCTATATGCTGCTTAAGCGAATCAGAACCAATCTGTCCATCCAGCGTAACATTTCCTTCTTCAACATTCACTTCGATACCAGGCGTATTTTCTAAGGCCGCTTGGATTGTTGATTTGAGCTTTTCGTCTGATTCGGGCGATCTACAAGCGTGAATTAAGGATAAAGCTCCTATTGATAGGGTTAAAAATAATTTATTTAATTTCATGTCATTCGTCATATCTGTACTTATAAGAACAGATGAAGCGCACTATTGTTTAATTTTTAAGCTTTTAACTACCTAATAAATTGCATTCACTTTTTGGTTGACAGTGTTAAATACAAAACTATCTCCTATTTTCTTTCCGATAAGTAGCTGTCCGATGGGCGATAACGGCGAGATGATGAAGATCGTACTATCCCCTACTTTCACCGCTCCAATACTTGTTGCAATAAAGTAAAAGCCCACATCAGTTTGAACGAGCGATCCTGCTCGAGCAATGGGTGTTTCATTACGGATTACAGGTTGTATGTTGAGTAGTTGTTGTAAGTCTTTATTAGCTTCGAGAAGTTGCTTTTGGTAACGATTGATATCCTGCTGAATCATTTCGCGTGAAGTTTCATATTTGTCACCAGCGCTACTTTTAGTGTCATCGGTGCTCGAGTCTCTTGCTGTTTCCAAAGCAGATGCTATCATTGAAATCCGATCGTTAGTACGTTTTAGCGCTATTTCGAGAAGCTCGTGTTTGGTGTCGAAATAATTATTTGTCATCCCGAAAATTAAGCAATAAGTTTTATTCCAAAAAAAATAAAAACAATACGCTTACTGTCAATAGCATATAATAAAGTGAACGGTAAATTGTACGAATAAAGTTGCAATAACTCAAAAAATTGCTACATTTGTGCACTGAAACACGGAAAGGTGTCAGAGTGGTCGAATGAGCAGTCCTGGAAAGACTGTATACGGGATGACTGTATCGAGGGTTCGAATCCCTCCCTTTCCGCCAAATGATACAAATGCCACGAATAATCGCTATTCGTGGCATTTTTGTTTTTAGCACTATAAAATACGCTCTGGAAGCGGCTTTGACTCATAAGGTTCGAATCTCTTACTTTCCGCAAAGCGAAAAAAGCTACCGTATTGCTGGCTTTTTTTATTTGAAATGGGCGACGTGTCTCATTTACGGAGACTAAACGAACAAAATTTTGAGATTAATAAATATATTACTTTTCCATTTCTTGAAGTGCCCATTTTGCCATCGCATCAATAACAGGTATTAAAGCTTCACCCGATTCGCTAAGGATATATGAAACGTGTGGCGGTACTGCAGGTTTAGCCCTTCGGATTACCAGACCATCATTCTCCATTTGTTTTAAATGTTGAATTAGCATCTTCTCGGTTATTGCCGGTATTGCCCGCTTCAATTCGCTATAACGTTTTTCCCCATTGGAAAGATGATATAATATAATGGGTTTCCAATATCCTCCGATCTTTTCCATGACATATACAAAAAGTTTTAGAGCTGAAAATTCTGATTTATGATTGCTGTAGTACACCTAAACGTCAGGGAGAATTGCAACGGTATAGGCTCCTTTTAGCTAAAGGAGATAAAAACAGAAATAGAGCTGGCGGTTTGCCAGCCCGAACAACTTTATATGTTAATTAATTTTCCACCAGTCGAAATAGAAAAGGTCTTTTTCCCCCTTAAAAACGAAGTATAAATCGTGGATTCCTTTTACAGTTTTCAGCGCTCTCTTTTTACACCATCCTAGTCCAGAAAGGAAGTTTCTGAATGGTTCCATCCGCATTGTAGGTAATTTCTGTAGCGGTAAGCGAATAATCATTCACATTATGTGTACGAACTGTATATCAATCCAACAGAGTGAAATATTTTATCATTCCCTCTCCTCTTTTTGTGCATGAAACTTAAATTTCATTTCTCAGTTTTCCAGCAGTCAAAAAACATATCTCCCCTGTGTAAGATATCATGTCTTCGTTTAACTGCACATACTTCAATGTTGGGTTACCCCAATACATATGCGCTGTCCCATCGTCATCAATGAAAATGGCAGCGTCAATGTCTCCCCACTCACTCTGCAGGAGTGGTTTGCCCAATGGATCATAAAATGGACCCAGCGGACTATCACCAACGGCGACTCCTATCGCTCCACGATTATTCAGCTCGGAGATAACAGGAACATAAAGGTAAAACTTACCATTTTTCTCAACACATTGTGCCGCCCAAGCATCTCCTTTGGCCCATTCAAAATCGGTGTATGACAGAATTTTACCATGATCGATCCAGTTAATCATATCATTGGTAGAATATGCGCGCCAATTGTTCATATTGAACCACGTGGACTTATCTTCGTCATGTGTCGTATAGACATAAAGTCGATCGTTATAAACCATCGGTGCTGGATCGGCGGTGTAGGATTCTGTATAATTGGATTCTGGGCAAATATTCGTGTAGACGTTGCTGTTAGAATAAAAATCAATAAGTAGCGAATCATTTTTTTAATTAATAGGTTATAATGATATTTTGAGAATTGTATTTTACTAGAATTTATTACCACAATTATTTTAAAACTATTGGGTGCGGCTTAGTTTATAAAATAGTACACCATGAGCTGGAATTTCAAGCTGCAATTCATCCGCATTTGTCTGTATTTGAGCTATGTCTTTTTGACGCCATAAATCCCGAATTATCTGCTTGCCATAGATCCCTAATTTATTAAAATCGCTATAAGAAAGATTGAGCCTTTCGAGTCCAAAATTAGCAAAGGCTACGGCTTTACTACCATCTTCGAGATCCTTGGTATAAATCCGAAGATCACCTATCGTTTGCTGGCATGTACCCTGCCGACCAAGTGCATCCTGATTTATAGCAATAACTTCGTCATTAGTCAACAGGTTCAAAGTAAAACTGTCTAACTTTTCAAGATCACATCCGATAAGCATTGGAGCAGAAAAGATACTCCATAGACTGATATGTAAATACTGCTCATCAGGTTTGAGTCTGGTCGGATGCGAGTTTCCCCATCCCACAATCCCTACAACTAGCATATCGGGATCATTCCAATTACCGGGCTTTGCATAACTAGCAGCTTTATCTTGCGCCAATGCAATATCTCGCACACTGGCCCAACTGTCAGTAATATCATTTGTGGTACGCCAAGATTGTGCATGAACTTGATTTCCCCATTTCCATACATCTCCCATGCCGTATTGACAAAGATTGTAAACTATGTCCCGAGATTGCTTTTTCAAATAGTCTCCCATAAGCTGAAATGGATAAACCCCTTTCTGAAGGTCTCCTCCTCCTTGAAAAGATAAAGAAGGAACAGTTTTTGGGTCGCTCGTGGTCGGCCGATTGATAACTCCGCCGTAACTGCACCAGTCATACTTCAAATAGTCAATCCCCCATTCCGCATACTTTTCTGCATCTTGCCGTTCATAGCCGTAACTTCCAGCACATCCACCACAGGTCCAAGGACCCGGTGATGAATAAATGCCGATCTTTAACCCCGAATCATGTACATAGTCTGCCAAACCCTTCATATCGGGAAACTTAGAGTTTGTGATAATAAAGCCATCTTTATCGCGCATATTTCCCGCAAAAGCCGAATCTTTCTGATCCCTATTAAACTGCCAAGAGTCATCAATATTGATATAGCTCCAACCGTGATCAACGAGACCGCTTTTGACTAAAGCATCAGCAGCACGCTTAACTTTTTCAGCAGATACTTCATGTCCAAAACAATTCCAGCTGTTCCACCCCATGGTTGGAGTAAGTGCAATTTCATCTCCACATACGATACGTAACTGCTTTGAAGTCGCCCCTTTTCCATTTCTCGCTGCTAATTTCACCTCATAAGTGCCTTTTTTCGCGATATTTCCCCTGATGATTCCGGTATTTGAATCTAAACTCAGTCCTTTTGGTAAATTTTCAACCGAAAAACGCATAGGCCTTATACCAGTAGCAGCTATTCTAAGCAAAAATGGTGACCCCGGCCTGACACCATACACCGAAGCGTTATTGATACGTGGTGTCTCTTTTGCTTTTGGGGTAAGTATATAGGGAACCGACGCTACTGGATCAAAAGTTTTGAAAATAGCCTTTTCATCTGCAGTAAATTTTGCATCTACCCAATTGGCATGATCATAATATGGACCATTGCCGCCGTCTGTTACAACTAAGGCTAACTTTTGAACACCTTTCAGCTCGACATCAATTTTTTTTGCAGCGTCTTTTGATCGCATAATACCACTTGAACATAATTTTTTCTTATCTCCATAAACAATAAATTCAACAGCGGCGTCGTGATCCCGGACAGCATCGTCTAATCCAACGAATGCCGTGAATTTTTTTGCTTTTCCGTCTAACTCAATGAAAAGTGTACTTTCAGCATGTGTACCAAAGCCTCGTTTATAGACTTGACCAGCTATCGTTAGTGGCTTTCCACTAACGGACTTATTTGCTTCGGGATTCCCATGACCCACTGTTGCTACTTTCAGGTCTAAGTCGTCTAACCACACAGTATGCTGAGCGCGGACAATTTGTGTCATAGACAAGAATAACAAGACAAGAATTCCTTTTTTTATGCTGTATATCATATTTTATATGTAATTTGTTTAGGTTAAAAATATTAAATGTCTTATCGGTGTCTTTCAACTAAGCGAACTTGAAATATCCGACCACTGCTGTTGTTTTCCTTTGCCTTAAACTCAACACGAATCTTTGTTTTGTTTTTCGTCCACTCTTGGGGAATGGAATAAGTGACATCGAAAAATTTACTCTGTTCCCATTTTCTAGCCAAATCTTCTGCAACCAATATCTTGTCATCAACCAGAATATCAAATTTCTTATTCCCAATCTCATATCCCCAATATCGAACTAAAAGATCTAATGGTTGTTTCTTATTGGTTTGGAGTTCAAAAGAAAAGCTGCCTCCTCCATTAGTTTGACGCCATGACTCACCTTGATGTACACCTTTGGCTATGTTTTCGCCTTTCAAGACGTGGTCCACTTCGGGTTGCTGCTCTCCTAGCTTGATCATATCTGCAGTACGCTGATCCAACCCAACTTTTTCCTGTTCTTTATGCTCCATTTCCTTTTTGAGATGATCAAATCTATTTTTTGTTACAGACAACCAATACATCATATAACGGCTATCATGAATTTGATAAAATGGCTGAAGTGTCAAATTCTTTTCATTTCCCCTGGTAACCGTCGCATTCATCCTATAATGGAGTGAATCGCTATCTAACGGCGCGCTTTCATTCAGAAATTTTAACAGATCCTTTCGTTCTCCCAATAGGATCGGACTGTCGAACAGCGAAACCAACGGGCCATGTGCTATATGCCCCCAACGATGGTCATCGGCAACCAAGCCATCCAAATTTTTAGTAACCACTTTTGCTCCCATTAAGATTGGGCCACGAAATAGCGCTACATAATCCGGGTTAAATGGAAGTTCTTCGACGTGAAATTTCAATTTTGTATCCAATGTAACGATGTCTCCTTTTTTCCATATGCGATCAATAATAATGTACTCCCCTGGTTTGGTATTATCCGCATAATTAAACCCGTCCACCTGTACTTTAAATTCGCCTTTCTGAGCCCAAAGCGGATAACGCACGAACATTTTGATTCGAGTGGGCAGATGAAGATCAATAGTTAGGGAACCTCGGCCGGTTACGGGCAAATTGCCTTGCTGAGTCAAGGTAATTTTTTTCTCCTTCCACTGAACTTCCGAAGGCACAAAAAGATTTACATAAAGGCTATCACTCTGATGACTATAAATCATTTCGCCATACTTACCATGATTTTCCATTCCGGTCCCCACGCAACACCACATTGCACTATTAACACTAGAGTACACTCTATAATGTGCGGGTCTAGCAGATGTAAAATAAACATAACCACCATGCTCAGGATGCTGGGTTGAAAGAATGTGATTGTAAAGTGCTCTTTCATAAAAATCCATTAACCTGGCATCGTGTCTCATCCTAAAAAGCCCTTCGGTCAACTTCAACATATTGTTTGTATTACAAGACTCAGGCCCTTCACGTTCTTCTATGTAACTGAAAAAATCCTTCTGGGACGGAAAATGTTCGCGCCGACTATTTCCACCCAATGCAAGCGAACGATAGCCCACTACGGTCTCCCAAAAGAATCGCGCCGCAGTAGCATAATCCATATCATCTGACACTTCGGCAACACGTTGATATCCCACAGCTTTGGGAACTTGTGTATTTGCATGCTTATTATCGAGATTATCCTCTTGTATACGCATACTGTCAAATATTTCCCGATGTGAGAATCTCTTTGCTGTCTTTAAATAACGATCGTCTTTTGTCATTTGATAGGCGTCTGCATAAACTTCGTTCATTCCACCAAATTCATTAGCTAACATTGTCTCCATCTGACTATCATCTAGCTTACTGATCAGTTGCGCACCCCAATCACATAGCTTTAAAAACATCTCTTTAGCTTGCTCATTACCCCCATACAACCACGAATCCCGCAGACCGGCATAGGTCTTATGCAAATTATACCACGGCACCCAATAACGCCCTACAATATTCACATTTCCTTTCCCAACTTCATTCCAGATATATTTACCTTCAGGAACACCACCTAAGTAACCATTGCCCTGCTTGTCCTGACATTTTTTCAATTCAGAAAGCATATATTCCATACGTATTTTTAATTGTATATTACCTGTGGCAGCATAATGAATGGCCAATGCTGAAAGGTAATGTCCACCAATGTGACCATCGAGATCAATCCAATTACCAAAACTCGGAGCTTTTGGCGGCAGACCAGCCTCTTTTAGAAAAGGAGCCAATAGCCTATCGACATCATAATGGAGCAGTGTTGTCACATTTAGGTCCTGCGCATGTTTAAAAGGGCTTTCTAAGAGCTTAACATCCGCTAAAGCGAAGTTAGTTTTGTAAAGACGATCTTGCGCTGATGCTGTACCGCTAAAGAATAATAAATAAATCAAAAATTTAAAGTAAGCTCTCATAGCTAATAAGGTTTAATAATTTTGTTAAAATAATCTGCTTTGACCTGCAATTTCTGAAAAAATAGTCCTATTCAATAGATACTTTTTCGATCTGTCAACCAGTGTCTGTCTTTTTCTCCTATTCAAATGTATGTACGTATCTAATCCTGAGGCGAGCGATCCCTTACTTACAATTGGTTATTGATGACGCTATTTTTTATACTCAACCACCGGATCATTAAATGCGGTTAATAAAGACAGGTGCATGTTGAGATTCTTAAATCACTCTTCAAAATTATCATACTTGGCCAAAAATAACGTCGTAAAATGTTACTTTTAATTTGCTATTTGTTTCAATTAATAGTGTTTTCAGATCCTAATACCACAAACACCGCACTTCTAAAGATATACAAGCCGACAATCCGCACTAATCACAAGATTATCAAAGTAAACAACTATCCTGAATGTGCACTCTTTCTCGCCCAATTTTTATTTATTACTTAACCTGTTGTGGCGAGTTTGGATTGTATGCGCTCGAGTCACAGTTAAGCTTTAGGTAATATACTATTCGCGCTGAAAGAATCTCTTTCATCCGTAAGACCTGCTACAAATTTATTGCAGCTAAAATAAAATTGCTGCAGCATCTATATGATAGGTGCTTGAAGTCCACTTTGGCAATCCACGTATATCTATGAATCAGAGATATAAGATAAGTAAATATCAATTTTACTTATATAATAACATCGTTTAAAAATGGATAATTCAGCGCTATTATATACGAAGCAGAGTATTAAACAAGTGATTTGAACTCACATCTACATACAATAGTTTGCCTCTGACATAAACGAGATCATAGCTCCCAAAGTGATAAAGTAGAATTTACAAATAAATTTTACACCTGAATAACAATAAGTTAAAAAGGATGTAACAAAAAACAATGTTTATGAAACACGATGATATTTCAGTTTCGAAATGTTATTTCGACATTTATAATCATAAACGGGCTACAGCATTCGACAGAAGTTAAAGTAAAAGTCCTAAAACCAATTATAAATTCTATTAAAGTTATGAAAAATCCAATTGCAGGAATAAAAATTCCTATGCTCCTATCCACTCGGCCATTCCGATCTTTGGCAGCTGTTGATAATCCACAGCGAGATGGTGTACCGCAAATCTACTACGTTTCATCTATCAGTAAAAATTGATTTAGAAGCTCGATCGAAGACAACACTCTTTCTAGAAAGAAAAATCTGAACTAGCTAAACTGTTTAATTATGAGAATTCAACTATTAATCATTCTCTTTCTATCTACTTGTGTTTATGCATTTGGGCAAAATACACAGATAGAGGGCTCCGTTAAAAACATACTAGGCGAGCCGTTAATCGGCGTCACGGTGGGGATAGAAAATTCCAGTATCGTGACCAAGACAAACAAAGACGGGTTTTATACCATAAAGGCACCAAAAAATGCCACTCTGAGCTTTTCGAGTGTAGGTTATAAGACTGTCACTGTTGCGACTTCAAATCGTAAAACAATCGACATTATTCTACAAGATGACACGAGAAAAATTGACGAAGTCGTTGTTAACGTGGGTTATGGCACCATGAAAAAAAGTGACCTTACAGGGGCTGTTTCGTCAATTACTGCGGAGAGTATACAGCAATCTGTACCCACTACGATAGATCAGGTCTTTCAGGGACGAATAGCAGGCCTACAAATGTCATCCAACTCAGGTCTTCCCGGAGGGGGAAGCTCTATTCAGATTCGCGGCATAAACTCTATCAATAGTACAAACGAACCTATTTACGTTGTAGATGGAGTCATTATGAGTGGGCAGACAGGTAATAATGATGTAAATGCACTGGCAGGAATCAATCCGAATGATATCGAAAGTATCGAGGTACTTAAAGATGCATCTGCTTCCGCAATTTATGGCGCCCAGGGCGCAAATGGTGTAATTATTATCACCATGAAAAAGGGAAAAAATGCTCGTCCAATTATCAATTTCAATCTAAAATATGGTTTAGAAGAACTCCCAAAAAAGATAAAAATGATGAACCTCAGGGAGTATGCCGTACACCACAATGCTTTCTCCGATGTGCTCGGCTATGGCCATCGAACAGACTTTGCACATCCTGAGTACCTAGGAGAGGGAACAAATTGGCAAGACGAACTTTATAGAGTAGGCAATCTACAAACATATGATATCGCCGTACGAGGCGGAAACCAGATTTCCAATTATGCAGTCTCCGCGGGTTATCTCAATCAAGATGGTATGATTTACGGATCGGGCTTCAAGCGATTCACTTTTCGGTTAAATCAGGAAACGGAGTTGCGTCCATGGTTAAAAATGGGTGCTGTACTTAATGGTAATTATACGAAGCAAGCTACAGCAGTTTCGTCATGGGGTGTTGTTGGTAGTTCTCTATTGCAAACGCCATCTATCCCTGTCCGAAACGCCGATGGCACATTTGGTGGACCTTCATCTGAATACGATGCAAATAATCTTGGATTTTCAAACCCTTTGGCCATCGCACAGCTCAATCAACGTAACCGAGCTCAATTTGGAGGAAGAGGTAATTTTTATCTGGAAGTTAAACCGACGACATGGATGAACTTTAGATCCGAGCTCACTGGCGAAGGCAATACCAATAACTATCAGCAGTTTTTACCCGCCTATACTTTTGGTGCTTCCATCAAATCTAATTCCGAAACTAGACATGAAAAATCCTTTAATACATTCTGGTCACTGAAAAACCTATTCAATTTTAATAAAGATTTCGGTAAAAAGCACAAAACAACATTAATGCTAGGACATGAAGTCATTGCCACTCGATATGAGTTTTTAATGGGTGAACGTCAATATGGCTCAAGCGAGTTGCCAGGTCTTGACGCTGGAGATGCAGAGTATGATTCGAATGCAGGCAACTCCAATGAAACCAAAAGAATTTCCTTTCTGGCGCGAGGCACCTATAATTATGATAACCGTTATCTCTTTACAGCGACATTTCGCCGTGATGGATCGCATAACTTTGCAAGAGGCCGTAGATGGGGCAATTTTCCTTCGGCAGCTCTTGCATGGCGCGTGTCTCAAGAACGATTTTTCGCTCCTTTAAAAAATAGCATTGATGATCTCAAATTTAGGGTGAGTTATGGCGCCGTTGGCAATGCCAATGTAGACGCATTTGCCTATCAGGCCATTTTAGCTAATGTCCTCACCAACAATTGGGGAGTAGGTTATTCGACTTCAAATATTCCGAACGAAAATATTACGTGGGAGACAACAAAATCTTGGAATATAGGCTTTGATCTCAGTTTTTTAAAGCGGCGTGTTGAATTGGTTTTCGATGCTTACAATAAAGTCACAGATGATCTTCTCCTTCGTTTGTCTTTGCCCTCATTCACGGGGACACGCGGCAATACCCCAGGTTCAGCTGCCCCTCCTTATTATAATATTGGTGCTATAGAAAATAAAGGAATTGAATTTTCCCTCAATACACATAACATCAAAAAGACCGATTTCAACTGGAGAAGTGGGCTTGTGTTTACCCTTAATCGAAATGAGGTGACCCGCATGAATACCAAAACAGCAACAATCCAACAGATTGATTACTCCAATGGCACCAACATCATCACCCAAACCATGCAGGGCAAGCCTATTTCTCAATTTTATGGATACAAACAGATTGGTCGAATTAATACTGCATCTGACTATCTACAGGATAATGGTAATGGAACGAGTACCGTGATCACTGCGACATTTAAAAATCGAATTGGTGACATTGTCAATAATGACGGCTTAGCAACTTCCACCTATGTCGGTGACATCCTTTATGCAGATCTGAATCAGGACGGAATCATCAACGATGCCGATATGACATTGATCGGAAGTCCGCTGCCGAAATTTACTTTTGGTTTCAATAACACGTTCAATTATAAAAACTTTGATTTCACGCTGTTCTTAAACGGTTCTTTTGGTCATAAAATCTTTAATATTTTTAGAGCAGCGCTGGATAATCCCAGAACGTATAGCAATGTCCGAAAAGATGTTGCCAACTATCCAAAAATCGGTTATTATGACGGTGATGCACAAAATACAAATGTGTGGAATGCATTTGTGCTACCAGGTTCAGATCCTCAATTAGGACGCATGTCTGTCAGAGATGCTCAAAACAGCATCTTTAGTGATCGTTTTGTGGAAGATGGCACTTTCGTGAGGGTACAAAATATCGCTCTAGGTTATCGGTTTCCAACAAAATTTCTGTCTAGATATAATATCAACAATATTCGGGTGTATTCCAATTTACAAAATGTGTTCATCTTCACCAAGTATAAAGGCTATACACCTGAAGTAGGTTCCAGTTCAGGGCAAAGTATGCTTCGCTATGGCGTTGACGGTGGTTTTGTTCCTTCACCTCGCACATATACATTAGGTTTAGATATCACCTTTTAACCATTTGATCATGAAAAATACATTTTATTATATCCCATTAGTTTGTGCTATATTAGGTTTTTCAAGCTGTGAAAAATACCTTGACGTAACATCTGAAACACAGAAACAGGCAACACAATCTTTTAAAAACATAGCCGATCTCCGTGGCGCAACGGCTGCTCTATACTGCCGACCATGGTACACCACCAACACCTCTGTACGGGAAATCACAGAGGCCAGAGCTGGAAATCTATATGTGGACGGAGTGACCGGTGAATTGATCACTACTGCCCTATTCTCAGAAGTTGCCAATTACAATAATATAGCAAACTCTTGGGCATCTTTATATCTGGTGATTACCCAAGCTGATTACATTATCAATGATTATGTGAAAACAGCGATAGCAAATGGTATAAACGAAACAGAAGTAAAAGCATGCGAAGCTGAAGCACGTTTTATGCGAGCAACTGCATATTGGTACCTGGCAAACTTATGGCACGATGTACCCATTATCGACGATCCTAGAAACCATACTTTAAATCCCCTAACACCACCTCATCGCTTTGAAGATGTGGTGCAATACGCCATTAACGACCTCATATTTGCGTCAGAATTTCTCAAAGATACCGATACAAAAGGAAGAGTGACTAAAGATAGTGCAAGGGGGATGCTATCAAGGATATACCTAATGGCTGCAAATTATGCGATGGGCAACCATTTTTCAACCGATTATCTAAGTCGAAACAATGCAGGAAGCAACAACGAATTGGCAGACACCTATTTTCAGCATGTCAAGAAACTCTGTCAACAAGTGGTGGAAGGCGGATATTACTCCATGCTGCCTGATTTCGAACAACTTTGGCGGACACAAAACAATAATAATTCGGAAACCCTATTTGGCATTCAATTTATACCGGGCATTACAGATTGGGGATATACGAGTCCATTGAATGATCTTGCCTACAACAGGGAGTTAACAGGCAACTTAAATGGAGGCGGGGCACTATTCGCTTCTTACGATATGCTCAAGTCCTTTGTGGATGATGGTGCGTTGTCCAGAATGCGCGGAAGTGTTTCGATTCCTGGACAAAATTACAGTTATATCGGAACTCACTTAAAAGCAGGAAGCTGGACTGTACCTAGCGGAAAAACGAAGGTCAATTTAAAAAAATTCGTTGTCGGCAGTAGTAAAGACACCGATGGAGCGGCTGTTCAGGGCAATACAGGTTTAGTATCACCCATGTTACGGATGTCTGAAATCTATCTCATGTATGTCGAGGCTGCTCTTGGAAGACAACAACAGACTGCTGATCAAATAGCGCTAACATACTTTAATAAAGTAAGGGAAAGGGCATTCAGCAAAAATATCCAGAATTATGTGCCAGCAACAACGATTACCCGAAACCGATTATTTATGGAAAGAAGGCTCGAGTTTTTTTATGAGACGATCTACTGGACTGACCTTAAGAGGAGATCCTTTTACGACATGGAATGGACCCTTAACTTACTCAATAATAAACTAAAAGATAGCGATGCGGAAACCCCATTTACCAATTATGCCTCTTGGGCATACACCTATGATCCTTTATTGTATCCCGCAGGCAAAGGTTGGACAAACTCTCCTCGCGCCCAAAGTGGTTACAAACCACAAGCCGTGGTACATAACCTGCCCGCAGGATCTTATGTGCATGCAGTGGGTTCAACATCCAATATTTGGTGTTTACCCTACCCATCTGCAGATGTAACAACTGATCCTGAATTGACCTCAGCTCCAATAAATTATGACTTTAAATAATTTGATATGAAAAATTTAAGGATTACATATATATTTATCATAGTGCTAATATGTTATAGTTTTTTTTCATGCAAGAAAGATTCAGCTAGCAGCAGCATACAAGTTACAGGTGTCTGGTCACACAGCAGAAATACAGAACCCACCCAGATATCTTCTGTTTTTTTCAATAATTGGATCCGTATCCACGGCAATGGTTTTACTGGCCTACAGCGTGTCTACTTCAATGGAACACAGGTGCCTTTTATACCGATTTATGTTACCGATACAGACATTATCATCAACGTGCCGGAGACCATACCAACAGGCAGTGATGTAACGGACCAAACATTGCTAAACACCATCAAGCTAGTGACCACAGCAGGTCAAATAAGCTTTGACGGATTTATTTTTCGGGACCCAGATAAAATTCCATCGATCAGTGGAATATCTTATACAATGCCCTATGCTGGAGACCTCATTGAAGTATACGGTAAAAACCTGAAAGATGCGAATGCCGTCACTTTCCCTGATTCAACAAAAGGTACTATAAAATCTGCCAATGACTCCATCTTACAAGTGATTGTTCCTGCAAACATCGATAGACAAAAATATGGACGCATTACGATTGAGATCGATAATGAGCGCTATTCTTCAGCTCCCTACATGTTTTTCCAAAATGGAATATTTCTAAAAACTTTTACAGAGGAAGCTATGGTTGCTGGAGGAAGTAACGGGATCAAAATCTACTCGAATCCAGGGGATATTGCGGCACTGACAGGCCTTCAGCGAAATCCAGAATACGTGATTGCTATTCCAGCTACAAAAACAGATATACCCGTAGCAACAAACAATGGTATTAGCGGCAATTTTTTTAAGTTTCACGCTTATAAAGCTTTCAACAAATTGATTGAAAACAATAGCGAGATAAAAGGAACAACCTCCATTGAAAATCTCGCCATACAATTTGAACTATACATGCCATCACCCTGGATATCAGGCGCTATCCCTTTCAAAATGAATAAAAACAGAAGTGGGGTGAACTATGCATATCTCTATAATATCACGGCTTGGGAATGGAAAAAAGTGACTACTGGCGGATTAGAATTAAGTCCATTTGGATTTGACAACGGGTGGAAAACAATTACGCTCAAATTTAGTGAGTTTCCAACACTAGCAATGAGCTCACTAAAAGATTATTCCACATCATTGCAAACAAATGGCTTCGAGTCATTAGTCGGATATACGAATTACGATCTCAACGAAGATGGCCATACGCCACAAGCCGTAAAGAATTTTCAGATGTACCTTGCAAACTTCCGACTTGTTCCATTAACAAGTTTAGAATAACAGATCCGTCATATCATCCCCTCCCTTATCAATCCTTTCCGCCCAGAATTAACTCTAATTCCTGGGCGGATTAATTTTGACGTTTGTCCGATGTTGTTGCTGTAGGTCGGTAACATTTTATCGTCAAAAAAAAACATGCGTTGATAAACATGGCTACTGAGATGTGAATTATAGAACTTTCTTTTATACTTCACACTTCTCCGATGCCAACTGTTATAAGGAGTTTATTAGGGTTCGTCTATATTAACAAGATTAGTTATTGGTGAGACGTTAATCTATTCTGGTTAACACCTCGCTCTCCCGCGGACCGAGGTAAGAGGGTTTGAGTCCACCTCGGTCTATGATTAATCGTTGCAGAACAATGCCCTGATCCTATTTTTTGACATATCTTCAACTTTTGTACATAATCCATCCGTGATTATCGGATGTAATGATTTATTGAAAAAGGCCTATAAAACAATAAATCCTCTTTACATTCAGTAAAGAGGATTTTTGTACCCGGAGCCGGAGTCGAACCGGCACGGTTTCCCACTGGTGTTTGAGACCAGCGCGTCTACCAATTCCGCCATCCGGGCATATCCGTTTGGGATGATGCAAAAGTAAGCAAAGTTTTTATTATTCCAAATTACCTTACTAATCATTTTTAAAACCTGCTGAGAATGAATAAGAAAATTTAAAAAAAACTTTTCACTCCGATATAAATAGATTGAAAATGGGCTTTTTTACCTAATTTTAATTAGGAAACAATCAAATGATCATGGAAAAAGTAAAACTCGGAAATAGTGAAATTGAATTCAAACCGCTTGTCTTTGGTGGAAATGTATTTGGTTGGACCGTAGATGAGAAGCAATCCTTCGCGCTGTTAGATGCTTTTGTCGATATGGGATTCAGCCTGATTGATACATCTAACAACTATTCGCATTGGGTACCGGGGCACAGCGGATCTGAATCAGAAACAATCATTGGCAAATGGATCAACAAACGAGATACGCGTGATAAAATTCAGATTGCCACAAAAGTCGGTGGACGCCGAATAGATAATAGTAAACCTAATCTGAAAAAAGAGTATATTATTAAAGCTGTGGAAGATTCGCTCTTGCGCCTGAAGGTAGATACAATTGATCTTTATCAATCTCATCACGATGATCTGACAATCGGAATCGATGAAACACTGGAGGCTTACCATCACCTGATCCAGACTGGAAAAATAAAATGGATCGGTGCATCAAATCTCAGTCCGGAACGGATTGCGGAATCCCTCCAGATTGCTGAGGAGCACAATCTGCCCGCTTATATTGCTATCCAGCCGGAATACAACCTTTACGACCGAGTGAAATATGAAGAACAGTATGAACAATTGACCCTTAACAATCATCTAGGTGTAATCAGCTACTATTCACTCGCCAGCGGCTTCCTCTCGGGCAAATACCGCTCTTTGGATGATATAAAAGAGGTAAAGCGCTACGATGCATTAAAAGACAGGTTTAATGCGCGTGGTCTCCGTATTTTAGATGTATTAGCTGAGATAGCCCATAGCCAACAAGCAAGCATGTCAGCCATTGCCTTAGCCTGGATTTTACATAGACCATCAGTTACAGCTCCTATTGTAAGTGCAACCAGTATCCAGCAGCTCGAAGAACTCAGTAGAGCTGTCGAAATCAAGCTAACACCTGAAGAATGTGATCTATTGGACAAAGCAAGCTCATAGTAAGCTAAAATACGGATAAATTAATTTAATGATTTGAAAACAAACATATTAAGTCTGAAATAATGGTGTAACCAAATAATATTTGGCCTTAAAGCATAGAGAGGAATCAGACAGCCTTCAATACCGAAAACATATTATTTACATAAAACACATAAAACCCTGTCTACCAATAATAAAAAAAGTGCAACAAAATATTATTTTGCTGCACTTTTTTATTAAATCGGGCTTTATTGATCGTGCTTATTTATCTTTTTCATTCAGTAGCGACAGAATGGCAACGGGCACCATCGCACTGATATCCCCCCCATTAAACCAGACATCTCTAACAATGGACGAAGAAATATGGGCAGTCCCAGACCTACTCATCAAGAAATAACTTTCCACCTCGTTATTGAGCAGGAGATTATTTTGAGCAATGGCGTTTTCAAATTCGAAATCATTGGTATTCCGGAGCCCACGTAATATAAAACGCGCTTTAACCTGCCTGCAGAACTCCACGGTTAAGCCCTTATATTTATGCACCTCAACCCCGCTTACGTCGCTAAAAACACGGCTAATTGATTCCACCCGCTCGTCATGGTTTAACATACCCTTTTTATTGGCGTTATATCCTACCGCAATAATGATTTTATCAAATAACGGCATTGCTCTTTCGACAAGATCTTGATGCGCTAAAGTAAAAGGGTCAAAGGATCCCGGAAAAACAGCAATTTTCATATTAGATCGTATTAGTGTAAAAAGAAAATGATGAATACCCGTATTTCCTAGTTTCTATAAAATTTGGATGATCTTCCATCTGCCTTGTTGACGGATGCTCAACAACGAGGAGCCCACCATTACGCAGTAATTGTTGGTCAAAAATTAGTTTTGGTAATTGTGGTAATTTAGGAATATCATAAGGTGGATCAGCAAAAATAAAATCATAAGTATCCCTACAGCTAGCAATGAATTTGAACACATCGGCTTTTCTTGCTTTAATCTGCTCCAATTTCATCTTATCCGCTGTATCATTGATGTATTGCACACATTTGAAATGAAGGTCTATCGCATCTACATGCTCCACATCCCTCGATGCGAGCTCAAAACTAATATTCCCTGTTCCTGCAAAAAGATCCAGACATGCTAAACCATCAAAATCCAGCTTGTTCTGTAAAATATTAAACAGCGCTTCTTTGGCGATATCCGTGGTTGGTCGCACAGGTAAATTATTTGGTGGATTGAGCCTTAAGCCACCTAAACGACCTCCGATTATTCGCATAGTATAGAATCAAATAATACATTATATGGCGCCAAATTTGAGTCGACTTCCCTATCTGCCAATACAACTTTTGTTTTTAAATCCAATATTTCAATATCAGCAGTATAAGTCGAGATACGCTTATAATAAGATTCATTTGGGATTTCTCCTGAAAGAAGCACTTTGTTAATGGAGTCGCCAAGGTTGAATTGGGTTAAAATATTAAGCACATAATAGCTAATATCATCCAGCGTATGAATTTCAAAACTATTATAGAGCTGGAAAACACCGTTTTTAAACAGGTAAAAATCAACCGTATTTTCAGCTACAAAATGAAGCCCTAAGACACTACCTCGAATCGAAACGCGCTCCTGTGCGCGGTCAAGCACAACAGCGAACTCTGGAAGTATCACAGCATCAGGAAACAACCTCCTCCATCTATTTAATAACAATCCATCAAACTGATATACAGCAATTAAATTAAGGTTATCTAAAGAATAGCTAAAGGTATTTTCAAGATCAGATGTGCCTAAAAACTTCAGGTAATCGCCCATCTTTTCACTCAGAAAAAACTCTTTCGGAATAAATGTAAAAGTTTGATGTGGTATCACCACACGGACAAATCGAAACGGAAGACTCATAATTCGCGTGGCATCTAAAATCGGCTCCTCTGAAGGATACTCGATCAAAATCGGCGCAACCGACTTTTTATCAACCACTGCCAAGACATCTTTCTGAAAGCCAGCCTTGACCAAAAGATTGTACTCTGGTAAATAATGAATATTGAATTGCTTTGAAATATAATTCATTCGCTGAATTGTAAAAATTAAAATTTCTTAAAGCAAAAATAGCTTTTTCTAGAGGATAAGACAAACCTTTTAAATAACTTTGAAGGTGTTCATCAAAAATCTGTTAATACAGCAATTTCCATGGCAGGCCACCGGTCAGCAGTTGGAGGCCTTCGAATTACTGGAAGAATTTCTACTCGCTTTTGACAAGCAATCCTGCTTTGTACTTCGAGGATACGCCGGTACGGGAAAGACAACGTTAATTTCGGCGCTGGTCAAAGTACTGCCAGCATTACGCAAAAAAGCTGTTTTGCTGGCTCCAACGGGCAGGGCTGCAAAAGTGATTACCTATTATTCGGGTCGCAAAGCACTGACAATCCACAAGAAAATCTATCGAAAAAAATCTGCTGTTTCATTTCAGCTGGATTTCACTTTAGCGGAGAATCTTCATGAAGATACCCTATTTATTATCGATGAAGCTTCAATGATCTCCAATGCTCCTGTAAATGCCTTTTCGGGAAGTCTTTTGGATGACCTGATCCGCTATGTGCAATCCGGGAAGAATTGCACCCTACTATTTGTCGGAGATACCGCTCAGTTACCACCTGTAGGACTCCTGGACAGCCCCGCATTAAACCCAAATTATCTCGAAAATGAATTTCATCTATGCGTTTATCCGTTTGAGCTGACCACAGTGGTACGTCAATCCAAAGATTCTGGCATACTGTATAATGCGACAAAAATACGCGAAGAGATAACCTCTGCAGAGGAAGATCAAGATAATTTTCCTTTTCCTAAATTCATAACTAAAGGATTCAAAGACCTTTACAGAATGACAGGTGAACGATTAATCGAAGGGATAAACTATGCCTATGACAAATATGGACTCGAAAATACAATGATTATCTGCCGTTCAAACCGCTCCGCAAATTTGTACAATCAAAACATAAGAAATAGGATCTTATTTCGGGACGAAGAACTCACCGGCGGAGATTATATTATGGTTGTAAAAAACAACTACTTCTGGCTACAGGAAAATAACCTGGGCGATGGATTTATCGCAAACGGCGATATGGCCAAAGTACGAAAAGTGAGCAATATCCATGACCAGCATGGATTTCGATTTGCAGATGTCACACTTGAATTTGTAGACATTGACGAAATAGAACCTATCACTTGCCGCGTCATCCTAGACAGCCTCTATACGGATAGTCCCAACCTGCCCTATGAAACCCAAAAAGCACTCTACGAAGAGATCGCCTTAGATTATGCCGATATTATGGATAAAAAAGACCGCCTCGAAGCAATCAAAAAAGATCCCTATTATAATGCACTTCAGATTAAATTTGCATTTGCAATTACCTGCCACAAAGCGCAGGGCGGCCAGTGGCCAATCGTCTTTGTAGACCAGGGTTATTTAAACGATGACATGTTGGATCTTGAATTTTTAAGATGGCTATATACCGGGGTGACACGGGCAACAAAGGAGCTTTTTTTGGTTAATTTCAGTGAAAACTTCTATCCATCATAGGATTATTACACGAATCATTCGCAAAAGAACCTCATTATAGATATTTTTACATCCAAAACCATTATTGCACGATTATCTATATTATTATTTAATGCATAAGTTCTACTTTATCTTAGCGGTCAGCTTATTACCCTATATGGGTACCGCACAACAGGCGAAAGAGGTGCCTATAAAGGCCAACTATCAGTTGGCAGCGAAATTTTCCCCTGAAAAATTAAAGAAAATGATTTTTTCAACCAGTATCAAACCAAACTGGATCAATTTTTCTGATCGCTTTTGGTATGATTACGCAAGCCCGCAGGGAAGAAACTGGTACATTATTAATCCCGCCCTGAAAAAGAAAGAACTCCTTTTCAATAATGACGACATCGCCGCTCAAATTACTAAAATCGTTAAAAACCCTGTAGATGCCCAACACCTGGAATTACAAGGGCTTCGGTTTACTAAAGATGAGAAGAAATTAAGATTTCAGGTTCAGAGTACGCAAGATACCGTCAAATCCAAGGATGAAATACAAAAACTCAAGAATAAGTCCGATACCACCAAAAAGAAACTATTTTATCTGGAATACGATCTGGCAACAAAGTCTGTCTTAGAAATCAGTGACTCGACAAAAGTAAAACCACCTTTGGGTTGGGCGAGCTTCTCCCCTGATACCAATACAGTTTACTTTGCAAAAGACTACAATTTGTATTGGATGGACAGGTCAAACTATCTTAAAGCGGTAAAAAATGAAAAGGACAGCACCATTGTAGAACACCAAATTACAAAAGACGGTGTGCAATATTATGCTTGGGGCGGCGATGAATACAGTACAACTACTGGTGACGAAAAAGAAAAAGATAAAGAAAATGAACCTAAACGTAAGCGGGTATGGATCAGCTGGTCGCCAGATGGGCGTTATTTTACCTTGAGCAGAAAGGACAACCGTTCATTAAAACCTTTGTGGGTAATCAATAATGTTGGCTCATCCCGCCCCACACTTGAAACGTATAAATACCAAATGCCAGGTGAGGTCGATTCGACGGAAACTGAACTTTATATCTTTGATGCAGGAGCAAAAACTCCACGTCGCATCGATGTGTCCGCGTTTAAAAATCAGACCCTCTCAACCTGGACAAAAACTCCGGATAAAAATTCGTATAAAGAGGATTACTTTATCAATTACTGGTTAGGCAATAACGAGGAATTTTACATTTCACGTTCTAGCCGCGACCTCAAACGGATTGACCTCCTAAAAGTCAATGTAAATGGCACAGTAAACAACATTATCCAAGAACGCTCCAATGTCTATCTGGATGCTCAAAAACCATTCCTGATTGAATATAAAAAACAATTGATCCATTGGTCAGAAAGAGACGGATGGGGCCATTACTACCTGTACGACACAAATGGAAAATTGATTAATCAGATTACAAAAGGTGCCTTTCATTCGGAAGAAATTACTGGTTTAGACCCTGCTTCAGGAACACTATACTTTACAGCATCGGGCCGTGAGAAAAACGAAGACCCTTATTATCTGCACCAATATAGTATAAATACAGGAGGCTCTGGTATTAAATTATTAAACCCGGGAAACTTTGATCACCAGGTGGAAATGAGTGAATCTTCTAGGTACTTTGTTAATAACTCCTCCAGGGTCAACACAACGCCCGAATCTGTCTTGTACAATAGCAATGGACAAAAAGTAATGACATTGGAAAAGGCCGATCTGTCGTTACTTTTTGCTGCTGGTTACAAATTTCCGGAACCCTTTAAAGTAAAAGCTGGAGATGGTACCACGGATCTTTATGGGGTGATGTATAAACCATTTGATTTTGACAGCACCAGAATGTACCCCATTGTCGAATATGTCTACCCTGGGCCTCAGACCGAAGCGGTCAATAAGTCATTTGGCAGAAGCATGGACCGAATCGACAGGCTAGCACAGTTCGGTTTTATCGTCATCACCGTCGGTAACCGTGGCGGACATCCTTCACGTTCGCAGTGGTACCATACCTATGGTTACGGAAATCTGCGCGACTATGGTTTGGAAGATAAAAAAGTGGCCGCAGAACAGCTTGCTGACCGCTATAAATATATTGATATTAACCGTGTGGGTATAACTGGCCACTCCGGGGGAGGATTTATGTCTACAGCAGCGATGCTTGTGTATCCTGATTTCTTTAAAGTTGCCGTGTCTGGAGCAGGAAATCATGAAAACCAAATCTACAACCGCTGGTGGAGCGAGCGCCATCATGGTGTAACAGAAAAGGTATCCGCTAAAGGAGATACTACGTTCTCGTACCAGATCAATAAAAATACAGAGATCGCAAAAAATCTTAAAGGTAAACTATTGATCGCCACCGGCGATATCGATAACAATGTACACCCGGCTAACTCGATTCGAATGGTCGATGCACTCATTAAAGCCAACAAAAGATTTGATTTCTTACTATTACCGGGACAAAGACATGGTTTTGGTGATATGACAGAGTATTTCTTTTGGAAAATGGGCGATTACTTTAGCCAGTATCTGTTGGGCGATTCCAAAATGAACGAGGTCGACATGACCGAAATAAATCGGGAAAAGCCACAAAGATAACGGCTATATGACATACGATGAAAAATTAGCATTTCTATCCGTTACCTTGAGATCTTTCGAGGTAGCGGATTTTTCTTTGGATATTCTTCAGGGAATAACACTAAGCGATCTGTTGAATATTTCCTTAGAGAAAGATAAAAAGATCGCCTTTCGCGCCGCATGGGTTTTTGAAACCATCGTTTTAAAAAATACGGCACTGCTAAAATCTGTTCTCCCACAATTCCTGGATAATTTAAAAAAACAAAAGAATTGGAGCTGCCTTAGAAGTTACACTAAGGTTCTGCTATTTTTGACGTCGAAAAAAAATAAAGAATATACACTTGGGAATGAGGCGGAAGAACAAATCATCGAGTACTCCTTCCAATGGATGATCGACCCTCCCTGTCCTGTCGCTGTATTGGTCAACTGCCTGGACGTCTTAAATAACCTACGAAAAAAGCATTTCTGGGTACAGGAGGAGTTACAGGCGCAAATAAACTATTTTCAACGGACAAAACCTAGTCCAGCCCTAATGAGCCGGACTAATAAAATTATGCAGCAGAAAAGTTAAAATACACTTTTCATTCGCGCTTAAAACAGTGTGTTTCCTTTCGAATGATTGACACGGCCCAAGTGCTTATAGGCCGCTTCGGTACACTCGCGACCCCTTGAGGTCCGCATAATGTACCCTTCTTGAATCAAAAAGGGTTCATAGACTTCCTCAATCGTACCTTCATCCTCACCAACAGCAGTAGCTACAGTTTTTAGTCCGACAGGTCCTCCTTTAAATTTGTCTATAATAGTCGTTAAGATTTTGTTGTCCATCTCGTCTAAACCATTTTCATCCACATTAAGCGCGTGCAAAGCATATTTCGCTATTTCTTTATCGATGCTTCCGTTACCTTTTATCTGAGCAAAATCCCGTGTACGGCGCAGTAAAGCATTGGCTATCCGGGGTGTACCCCTGCTCCTCCGCGCAATCTCATAGGCCCCTTCCTCGGATATCGGTGTGTTTAAGATATGAGCCGAGCGCAACACAATAGTTGTCAGCAATTTTGCATCGTAATATTGGAGGCGTGAATTAATTCCAAAGCGTGCACGCAAGGGGGCAGTCAAAAGTCCCGAGCGTGTTGTGGCCCCGATCAAGGTAAACGGATTCAGGGAAATCTGAACAGAACGTGCATTTGGTCCTGTTTCCAGCATGATGTCAATTTTGAAATCCTCCATAGCCGAATAAAGATATTCTTCCACCAAAGGACTTAATCGATGAATCTCATCGATAAACAAAACATCACCTTCTTCCAAATTTGTTAATAACCCTGCTAAATCACCCGGTTTATCCAATACAGGTCCTGAAGTAATTTTGATACCAACCCCCATCTCATTCGCAATAATATGCGACAAAGTTGTTTTTCCTAAGCCCGGAGGGCCATGCAGCAAAACGTGATCCAGCGCCTCGCCTCTCAGCCTAGCCGCTTTCACAAAAATATTGAGGTTCTCTAATATTTTAGCCTGTCCGGTAAAGTCTTCAAAAGCCTGAGGCCGCAATGCTCGTTCAATATCACGGTCGGTATTACTGAGACGTTCTGCATTTGGATCTAAATTCTCGTTCATTGTGGCAATATTTTTAATTTCTCTTATAGCGCTTTCCGATACTACCTAATTTTAATTGGATTACACCAAAAAATGCTTCCTTAAAGATACTCGTACTCATCTTTGATGTACCTTCGGTCCGATCTGTAAATATAATGGGTACTTCGACCACCTTAAAGCCATATTTTATGGCTGTGAATTTCATTTCAATCTGAAAGGCATAGCCTACAAACTTAATCTTGTCGAGCGGGATTGTTCCAAGGACTTCCCTTGTAAAACAAACAAATCCGGCAGTAGCATCCTGGATATCTATCCCTGTTATAAAACGAACATATACCGAAGCAAAATACGACATCAGTACCCGGCTCATTGGCCAATTGACCACATTCACGCCCTTGATATAACGCGAACCTATACTCATATCAGCACCATACACGCAAGCCTGCCGTAAACGAAGCAAGTCCTCTGGATTGTGGCTGAAATCTGCATCCATTTCAAAAATATAATGGTAATGTTCGCGGGATAGCGCCCATTTAAATCCATGAATATACGCCGTTCCCAGCCCTAGTTTCCCGGTTCGCTCTTCGATAAACAAACGGCCAGTAAATTCATGAAGCTGTAAATTCTTGATGATGGTAGCCGTTCCATCCGGGGAACCATCATCTACAATTAAAATATCAAATGCATGTGATAAGGAAAAAACTTTGCGAATGATTTTTTCAATATTTTCCTTTTCATTATATGTTGGAATGATAACTAAACTATCCGTCACTTTTTTATATTTAAGACCAGTAAAGGTAATCATTTACGTTAAATTCTAGTGCAGGAATTCGACGAAATATACAGGATAATCAACATTGCACAGATGAAAAAGCAGTAAACCCTTCAAGCGCAAACCAACACCGAAATCATTAATAACTTACATTAATAGGTGCATCGATAAAAAAAAAAGAAAAGCCCGCTACTTTGGGAGTAACAAGCTTTCATTAACCAATTATAAACTTAAATTATGAGACTGCAAATATGATGAAAATTGCTTTCATTTACAAATTTATTTGCGTTTTCCTGCAACATTTTCAATACAATCCCTATTTTGTTTTGCTAAATCGTTTATAAAACATGCATACTACCGCAATCTAACGATCCACCTCTCCTAAAACGATATCGATAGATCCAAGAATTGCAATCAAATCAGCAATCAGCACGCCTTTTCCGAGTTCTGAAATCACCGAAAGGTTATTGAAACTTGGCCCCCTTGATTTTACACGCAATGGAATATCTGATTTATCTTTTGTGACAAAGTAAAAACCCAATTCTCCCTTCGGATTTTCAGCACGCACATAATAATCCTGAGCTTTCAAATTTACTTTCTTCGGTACAAGAGCCCGCGGATCAAATTCGGCTGTACGTTTAAAATCTTTCTGCAATCGTTCAAGGCATTGCTCAACGATGCGAACAGATTGCTTGACCTCATCTACCCTAACTTTATAACGGTCCCAGCAATCACCGAGTGTTCCCATTTCACCTGTTCCTACAGGTATCTCAAAATCAATCTCTGGATAAACCGAATAGCCATCTATTCGTCTCAAATCCCATTTTATACCCGAAGCCCGCAGCATAGGTCCCGATACACCATAATTTATCGCAACGTCCGCAGGAAGTACACCTATTTTAGCCGTACGGGATATAAATATCTGATTCTGAGTTAATATCTCATCCAGTTCGACCAATTTAGGTTTGAAGTATGCAATAAATTCTGCACAACGTGCTTCAAAGCCAACAGGCAAATCATAAAACAAACCACCAACCCAAATATAGTTGTACAACATCCGGGAACCAGAAGCCCACTCAAGCATATTCATAATATGTTCACGGTCACGAAAACACCAGAGAAACGGCGTTGTTGCACCGATATCAATGCCATATGTTCCAATAGCAATCAGGTGCGATGCAATTCGATTGAGTTCACAGACCAGCACCCGGATGTACTCTATTCTTTTGGGTAGCCTACTGTCGAGACCAAGCATGCGTTCGACACCCATAACGAAAGCATGACTATTATTCATTGAGGCTAGATAATCTAGACGATCAGTAAAAGGAATTGTCTTTGCATAATTTAACGATTCGGCATGCTTATCAAAACAGCGGTGTAGATACCCTAAATGGGGAACAACCTCTTTCACAACCTCTCCGTCTGTAATCAGCTGAAGCCGGAGTACGCCATGCGTCGAAGGATGCTGAGGCCCCATGTTTAACACCATTTCCTGACTGGATATCGCTGTAAGGTGTTTTTCATAGCGCACTAGTGCCTCTCTATATTTTGGATTCGCCATTTCGATCAATTAATATGAATGCCATGATATGTTTCTGCCTCTTGATAATCCTTGCGCAGAGGATACCCTTCCCAATCGTCGGGAAGCAGAATCCTTCTAAGATCCGGGTGTCCCTCAAAATAAATTCCCATCAGGTCAAACGCTTCCCGTTCATGCCAATCTGCCGTACGCCATACCGAAGTAAGCGAAGGAATCTCAGGTAATTCGTCCAGCGAACGATGACCAGACAGCTCAACTTTTAAGACCAAACCGTGTTGATAAGGCAATGAATTGAGATGATAGACAACGGTAAAATGCGTTTGATAGTCCACCGCAGTAAGATTGCTTAAAAAATCAAAGTACAGCCCCTCTGTATCCCTCAGGAACAAACAGACGGCTATTATATCGGCCTTATCAATAAATAATGCAGGCTGCAGCCCATTGCGATCTTCCTTAAGAATAATTTGAGTTCCAAATCTGGAAACCAACATCGATTTAATTTCGTCAAATGTCATATTTATGGAGCTATACGTGTAATCTTCCAGGAATCAGACACTTTTTTATAAACGATACGATCATGCAGCCGGCTTGCACGTCCCTGCCAAAACTCGAAATAAATCGGTTTCAGCAGATAGCCGCCCCAATGTGATGGTCTAGGTACAGCTTCGCTTCCATTATATTGGTGCTCGAATTCTTCCACCCTGTTTTCCAAAAAACTGCGGTTTGGAATCTCGTGGCTCTGCGGGGAAGCCAGTGCACCGATACGGCTCGCTTTGGGTCGTGATTGAAAATATTCATCCGAATCGGCCTCACTTACAAAATCAATAACACCTTCGATCCGGACCTGCCGCTGTAATTCAGGCCAGAAAAACAATAATGCAGCATGCGGATTAGCTTTCATGTCTTCCCCTTTACGACTCTCATAATTTGTAAAAAAGACTAAACCTTCTGCTACAATATCCTTCAATAGAACAACTCGAGAGGACGGCAAATGATGGGAAGAGACGGTTGAAAGCACCATAGCATTGGGTTCGGTCACCTCGCTGTGAATAGCCGCATCAAACCATTTTTTAAACTGGTGGACTGGATCACGATCCACATCCGATTCAGATAGGCTACCTAATACGTAATCCTGTCTGATTGCTGCAATATCTTTATGTTGAATGGACATAGAAACCTATATTTATGTCCTACAAACTTACTAAAATCATTGCTTTTTCTCTATAAAGTTAGTAGAAATTGACAAAATCCCAATTTTGGCACAAATCTCGCATAGTTCTAATTAAAAAAGATTAGATCAACAACTCATTAAAATACGCGCTATATGTTTACCGAACTTGACCCACAAAAAGGAAGTCTGTTAATTTCCGAACCGTTTATGTTAGACCCTAGATTCCTCAGATCCGTGATATTGCTATGTGAATACAATACGGAGGGATCTCTCGGCTTTGTTTTAAATAATCAAACCAATGTCCGCATAGGCCAATTATTGGAATCTATACCGGATTGCAATTTTCCCATCTACGTGGGTGGCCCCGTGGCTCAGGAAAGCCTCTTTTTTGTACATAACCGGTTTGATTTATTGCTGAGTGGCGAAGAAGTTGCTCCTGGAATCTATTTCGGAGGCGATGAAGAGAAGCTTATCGAAGCCATCCAAACGGATAGCATAAAAGCTGACGAATTAAAATTCTTTATCGGCTATTCCGGATGGTCTGCAGGTCAACTGGACGGGGAAATCAAAGAGAATAGCTGGGCTGTACAGAATAAATACCACCATCAGCTCATTTTTGAAGGGAATGGTGAATTGCTATGGAAGGATGCCATTATTGGACTTGGCCCTAAATATGCACATGTTGCCAACTTTCCACAGAGCCCTAGCCTGAATTAGGCTAAGGGGCTTTCGCTTGCTGACAGTTCCCTTTAAGATCCGATAGAAGCGACCCATAGATGTATGACAAAATGGGAAGTTTCCTGCCATCATGTCCTATTAAAACCGATTTGGAACACAGATTGTACGTTTTTAACAAATCATAAAATTAAAAATAGCGACATATAAATTATGAATCCAGAAAAAGGTAGTATTTCAATTCACACGGAGAACATATTTCCCGTAATCAAAAAGTTCTTATATTCCGATAATGAAATTTTCTTGCGTGAACTGGTATCTAATGCCGTTGATGCTTCTCAAAAAATCAAACGCCTGGCTTCTTTAGGTCAATATCAAGGTGAAACAGGCGAATTGATTGTAGATGTAAAATTTGATGAAGCTGCCAAAACCATCACTATTTCCGACAATGGTATTGGTATGACAGCAGAGGAGATAAAAAAATACATCAACCAGATCGCTTTCTCAGGGGCCACAGAGTTCATGGAAAAATTCAAAGAAGCAAATGATGCAAATGAAATCATTGGCCGTTTTGGTTTAGGCTTCTATTCCGCATTTATGGTCGCCGATACGGTGGAAATCCAATCCTTATCTTATCAGGATGGCGCAGAACCGGCTCACTGGACTTGCGACGGTAGTACATCTTACGAAATTTCTACAGGAACAAGAACCACACGTGGTACTGATGTCATTTTACATATTAACGAAGAATCAACTGAATTTTTAAGCCAGGCACGTTTACAGGATATTCTAGATAAGTATGCTAAATTCCTTCCTGTACCCATTCGTTTTGGGACCAAGACCAATTCTGAACCGGATGGTGAAGACGAAGAAGGAAAACCAAAATACAAATCTGTAGAGGTAGACAACATCATCAATAATACTAACCCTGCCTGGACAAAGTCACCGTCTGAGTTAAAAGATGAAGATTATCTGGCATTCTACCGCGAGCTGTATCCGTATTCAATGGATGAACCATTGTTTTGGATCCACCTCAACGTCGATTACCCATTCAACCTGACCGGTATCCTTTACTTTCCTAAAGTTAAAAATGAACTGGAGATCCAGCGCAATAAAATTAAGCTTTACTCTAGACAGGTGTTCATTACCGACGAAGTGAAAGATATTGTTCCAGAATTCTTGATGTTACTTCACGGGGTGATCGATTCTCCAGACATCCCATTGAACGTATCGCGTTCATTTTTGCAGGCTGATAGCAACGTCAAGAAAATCAATAGTTATATCACCAAAAAGGTGGCTGACAAATTGAACGAAATATTTAAGACTGACCGCAAGGGCTTTGAAGAGAAATGGACGGATATCGGCTTATTTATCAAATATGGTATGCTAAGCGATGAGAAATTTGCGGAAAAAGCAAATGACTTCTGTTTAGTAAAAAACACGAACAACGAAAGTTTTACCATCAAAGAATATTACGAAAAAGTCAAAGACATTCAAGTAGATAAAGATGGAAACATTGTCTACTTATATACACATGATGCTGCCCAACAAGATGGCTTTATCCAAACTGCTTTAAATAAAGGCTATGATGTCTTGACGCTTGATGGCCCACTGGATACGCACTTCGCAGCTTATTTGGAGCAAAAGGGCGGTGAAAAGGTTCAATTGAAACGTGTGGATGCTGACGTTATCGATAAATTGATTCAGAAAGACGAAAAAGTCGAGCTGGCTCTTTCGGAAGAAGAATCCAAAAAAGCGCTGGAGGTTTTCGAAAAAGCAATTTCACGCCAAGATATGAAAGTTGAAGTTGACGCGTTAAATGAAGGTGATCTGCCCGTATCTGTAACGCTTGATGAATTTATGCGCCGAATGAAAGATATGGCCAAGACAGGTGGTGGTGGTATGAATTTCTATGGTTCATTGCCCGACAATTATAAGGTAACTGTCAACGGTAACCACCCACTGATCAAAAGAATTTTATCAGCATCCGACGAAGAGGGTTCAAAACTGGCAAAACAAGCTTTTGATTTAGCACTCTTATCCAGAGGTTTATTGTCCGGAGCCGATCTAACATCATTTGTGAAGAGAAGTGTAGAAATGATTTAATATAAGTTCCCCTTACAAAAAAGGCGGTTTCTATAATAGAAACCGCCTTTTTTGTAAAAAACGAAAAGCAAACGGGAACTTCTGGATTATTAAAGTAAACATTCCTGCCAATATGGACGCGCTTCGATGTTTTTTATTAAAATTTAATAAACTAATCTTCACCTAGTTGACTTTAAACGCTGTTTTTTTTCAGTCAAATATTTGGAGGGAATAGGGTTTAATCGTACTTTTGTATCATCAAAATCACGGTAGGTATAGCTCAGTTGGTTAGAGCACTAGATTGTGGTTCTAGGGGTCGTCGGTTCGAGCCCGATTACTTACCCAAAAAGGCAGATCAAATGATCTGCCTTTTTTTATTTGGTAGGTTCCCAGCCAACTAAATAAATTCTCTTTGACCAGCTACCCATAATCTAAACAAATTTCAAATAAAACTTCTTCCCTTTTACAATCCAGGTACAGGATCCATTAGCGGTGGATAGCGCGGATTATAAATAGCTACAGCAACTCTAGAGTCTGCACAGCCATAATATAAAAACCATTTTTGTTTAAAAAAGACCAATCCTTCGATAAAAACCGTTCCGTCTATATATTGCCCGCTTTTCTCGAAAGATTCCATGGGGCGCAAAAAAGGAACATCCATTCGCGCCAATACGCGCGTAGGATCTCGCGGATCAAATAGAACCTGCCCCGCAGAATAGGTGTTTTTAGCAAAACGCATATCTCCTTTCGCAGCATGATTCTTACCATTGTATAACAACAAAATTCCTTTATCCGTAAGCACTGCCGGAGGACCGCACTCAGTCAATGCGCTATCGAAATAACCATGCCTTGGAGAGATGAAGGGTTTCATTGCTCCTCTATTGTCTAGTACGGGTTCCCAGTCAATCAAATTATCGGATGTGGCACCATAAACACCGTACTCACCCCAGTACAACCAATATTTTCCGTTGATTTTAGCAACGACCTGCTTATTGCCTTTCAATACGGTCACAATTGAGGCTGATTTATGCGGCTCATTGATTAAATTGGGCTTATTTTTCGATTTTTTAAAAATAGGTCCATATTTAACCCAGTGTTTCAGATCAGAAGAGATGGCTAAACCTAAGCGCGGCACCTTTCGGTTCCATTGGGTGTAAAACATGACAAAGCGCCCATCCTCTGTTTGCGCTATCCGAGGATCCTCAGTCCCACCAGGCCATTCATTATCCTGTTGGTCGTCGGGAGCAGGATAGAATACCGGTGTTTTGAGTCGTTCGAAATGAATACCATCTGCACTGGCTGCTAGTCCCAGCCTGGAGGTACGGTGGCCAATCGCTTTTCCTGTCCGGTCCTCTGCACGATAAATGACATACACACTATCTCCCTTAACAACCGCTGCAGGATTAAAGGTATCGTTATTCTCCCATCGAATTTCCTTTTTCAGAATTGGATCATAAAATACCGAACCCGTATCTGGCTCAATAATTGGATTGACGCCTTCGGGCCGCTCAAAGCCCCCAAATACCCAATTTCCTTTTTTAAACTGTGCATTACGCTGTACGTTACAGCCGCTTAAAACGACGAACAGAATAGCGCCTGCAATTTTTACGATATTATTCATATTTTCATTGACTTTAATTACTTTAATATTGCTTTTAACAATAGCCTGTAAAAGCGGACATTATAATTGGTTACAATAGAAGATGAGCGAAATTATTGCTGATCAACGTTCAATACGCCCATCCATTATACGCTAAAAAAATAAGCCAATTTCAGGGCAAATAACTCATTCCATTTGCAATAGGCTGTTAACCTTCAAATAAATAGAAAACCGAATATTGCAATACACAGTATAAAATTATATATTTATAGCATGATCTCAAAACAGGAACATTACTATTCATTACAAGTATAGTAGAACATCCGCTTTTCCTCGGCGCTCTCCGGTTTATCTACTGACGACAAAAGAATTGCGTAATTGGCTATCTAAAATACGTTAGAAATAGAAAATCGATACGGGCGAAATAATAAAAAAAGCACTTGAGCTGTCCATAAATAAAATAATAACTGGCGAAATCTGCCGTATTTTAAACACAATGAAATATACTCAAATTAACACAGGAATACTTAGTTTCGGCATGTCTGGGCGTGTCTTTCACGCACCATTTATATCTACCAATCCACATTTCAATCTCAGTGCCGTTGTGGAACGCTCGAAAAAGGCCGCGCATGAATTCTATCCCGGAATAATAAGTTACGATACTATGGCTGACTTACTAGCTGACGATACTATAGAACTGGTTATTGTGAATACACCAAACTATACACATTTTCAATATGCCAAAGAAGCCCTAGAAGCAGGTAAACATGTTTTGATAGAAAAGCCCGCTGTCGATGACTCAGCACAATTCGATGCGCTGCTTGCCATTAGTAAACAACAAGGAAAACAATTATTTTTCTATCAAAATAGACGCTATGATAGTCATTTTTTAGATCTTAAGAAAGTAATAGAAAGTGGAGAATTAGGAAAGCTGATTGAAGTGCATTTCAGATTTGATCGCTATAAAATGGAATTGGGACAAAAATACTTCAAGGAAGATACGCAGTATATTTCCAATGGTATTACCTATGACCTCGGTCCTCACCTTCTCGATCAGGCAATCTCCCTTTTTGGAAAGCCGATTAAATTCAGCAAGACGACGTCTATTAACAGACCAGATTCAAAAGTTGCAGACTACTTTCACTATCATCTCTACTATCCAGCTGAACTGAACGTCTACTTAACGGGCAGTCTGCTGGTCGCTTCTCCACAACCAGCCTTTGTCCTACATGGTACAAAAGGAAGTTTTGTCAAAAACATGACGGATGTGCAAGAACAGCAATTGCTGGATGGTATGCTACCTGACGATCCATCTTATGGCCTTGAGCCAGCAGGACTCGAAGGGAAACTCGTGACCATAGATGCCGCTAATCAAAAACATGAATCTTTCGTAACCCCACATAAAGGAGATTATAATCAGCTATTTGAAGCTATTTATGAAAGCTTAAGAAATCATGTCAATTACCCTATTCAAGCTGATCAGATTAAATGGCAGATCGAGTTGCTTGAAGCAGAAAACACCTAAGTTTATAAAAAATCAAATGGCGGCACCGTTCGAGAAAAGAGATATGTGCTGCCATTTTTAATTTCCTTCCCAGCGGCATTCGTTCGGTTCGATATGGATCATCACATGACCAAGGTCAGGAATATGTGCTTTCAGATGGTCCTTAAGTTGATGCGCCAGCTCATGCCCTGCTCGTACTGTAATTTCACTATCGACAATAGCATGGAGATCGACATGATATTTCGCTCCGGATTTACGAACAAAACATTTTTCTGTCGCTTTTATCCCCTCAACTTTTAATGCCTCTTTTCGGATATCATCAATGACTTCATCGTAGACATTTTCATCCATGATCTCGCCAAGCGCTGGTCTGAAAATATGATAACAGTTATAGAGTATAAATCCAGCAGCAAATAATGCCGCATAGTCATCCGCATTTTCGTATCCTTTTCCGAGCAACAATGCAATAGATATCCCAATGAAAGCTGCAACTGATGTTATCGCATCGCTTCGATGGTGCCAAGCGTCCGCACGAAGTGAAGAGCTATTCGTTTCTTTACTTTTCTTCATAACGATTCTATAGGAAACTTCCTTCCAAACAATAATTCCCCCCAGCACAAGTAGCGTCCAGGGTTTGGGTAGATCATGTGGCGTTCCTATATTCTCAATACTTTCATAAGCGATTATGGTTGCGGAAACAATGAGAAAGCCAACGACAATAAATGTAATAAGGGGTTCTACCCGACCATGACCATAAGGGTGATTGTCATCGGCAGGTCGCTGCGCATATTTTAAACCAAGAAGCACTAAAAATGAAGAGAAAATGTCCGCTGTTGACTCAATGGCATCCGCAATCAGCGCATAGGAGTTTCCGAAGAAACCTGCTAGCCATTTTAACAAGGCCAGTAATGCATTACCCACAATACTAAAATAAGTCGTTCTGACTGCAGTCTGCTCTTGAAGTTCGGACATCGCTATAAATTAACTTGACAACGCGAAAATACTGTTTTTCTTTTCAAATTCTATTCTCCATCTATAGAAAATAGCGATTGCAACAGTTGATCGTTAGCTGCCACTTGCGATATCCTGCAATGCTTTTTTTATCTCAGGAGTTCCATAGTCACGGCTTCCCTCCAGGCGTTCTACGATCTTTCCAGCTTTATCCATGATGACTGTTGTCGGTATGGATTGTCCTAAGAATTCTGCAGGAATATCCCCCGCTGCTATATAAAGAGGTAGGTCATACTTATTTTCTGCCATAAATGCGGAAGACTTCTCCATGTCGCCATCAACATCTACCATGAGAAAAACGATATCCTTATGATCTTTAAGCGATTGCCTAAGCTGGTCAATCGAAGGTAGTTCATGGATACATGGAGGACACCAGGTCGCCCAGAAATTGATAAACACGACCTTACCTTTTAAAGCACTTAATGGAAGAACCTTACCCTCTTTATCCTTAAAAGATAACTCCTGGGTTGTAGGTGCACTAACTTCAGCAGGTTCCTCCACCTTTTCGGTCTTGACCTCATTTTTAGTACCTGGATTTCCACAGCCAAAAAATAAACCGGTCGATAACGCGACAAGTCCAAAAAAAATAGATCTGCTATTAAACCTTATACTCATTGTCTTTTGTTTCATTAAAATTATTTCATTTACAAATAAATCCTCCCTCGCTAAGCGTTTTTTTGAAGTAAAGCCAAAAGCCTAGATCAAAAATTCGTATATCTTCTCAACCTTATAGTCTTGGGGGCCAATTTTTCAAAGCATGAGCTAATTTAATCTTAATTATTCGGGGCCGCAAATGTCACATATCCTTACACAATCTAAGTCGCTGACTATAAACAAAATAAGCGACAATAAAAATAAAATTAAAAAATTGCAAGCGCTTTTCAGGGAATTAAAAAGTGAATAAACCAACACCTTTCATACCTCAAAAAAACACCCTAAAAGTTTTGTCTAACTTTTAGGATGTGGTTTAATAATAGCGCTTCTATAGATTTATTGAAGAATTATGCAGAGTAGGCCATGGCATTAAAGCCCTTCTTTTTGATAATTTCAATGATTTCTTCCTCTGAAACACCATCAGATTTTACTGTCAAGATCTTGTCTGCATTCGCAGTGTCAACACTCCACTCATAGATACCGTCCATATTATCCAGATCAGCACTTACTTTAGACACACAGCCCCCACAGTTAAGGTTTGTTTTAAATTGAAGTTCTTTGCTTTCCATGTTATTTAATTTTAATGTTATCAATCTATTTATTTTTCTACGGGAATACCCGTATAATTCATTTGGCTGCACTTGCAGTTTTCCTATCTTGGTCTACCATATTTACACTTTATGGCAAGCTTCCAATCCATGCTTAATGACCTTATTTTTTCCAGCGAAGCCGCAAGCTATTGCTGACAACACTAACACTACTCAGTGCCATAGCTGCTCCAGCTATCATAGGGTTTAGCAAGAAACCGTTGAATGGATACAGAATACCTGCAGCGAGCGGAATCCCAATCAAATTGTAAATGAACGCCCAAAACAAGTTTTGCTTAATCGTTGCGACTGTTTGTTTCGAAAGTCGGATTGCCTGTGGTATTTTCGTTAAATCAGAAGAAATAATGGTCATTTTTGCCACGTCCATTGCGATATCGCTTCCTTTTCCCATGGCAATACTGACATCTGCTGTCGCTAAAGCTGTACTGTCATTAATACCGTCTCCAACCATAGCTACAACCCGACCTCGTTCCTGTAGTTCTTTAATAAAATCAGCTTTTTGCTCAGGCAATACTTCCGCTTTATAATGTTGAATACCTGTTGCAGCAGCAATTGCCCTGGCTGTGGCCTGGTTGTCACCAGTCAGCATATATAGCTCAATTCCCATTGCCTGCATCTCCTTGATGGCACGTACAGAAGTTTCCTTAATCTGGTCTGCAATGGCAATGACAGCTAATGCAGTCTGACTATTGGCAAACCAGATCACTGTTTTAGATTGATTTTCCCATTGCGTGGCATGGTCCATCAATTCCGTCGGAATGGTGATCCGATTATCATCTAACAGCCTTCGATTCCCAACATAATAGGTTTCATTGCCGTCACTAGCTTTTACACCTTTCCCTGTGATACTTTCGATAAAAGATATTGGAGTAACTATCACATCCTTAAAATACCCTACAACAGCCTCTGCCAAAGGATGTTCCGATTGTTTCTCCAAGCTTAGCAAGATGCCTTTTAAATTATCCGTATTATCCTTCCAATACACGTCAGTTACCATAGGCTTTCCCGCAGTAATGGTTCCAGTTTTATCCAAGACAATGGCATTTACCTTTTTGGCTAGCTCTAGACTTTCCGCATCTTTAATTAAAATACCCTGCTCCGCTCCCTTGCCAACACCGACCATGATGGCCGTAGGTGTTGCTAAGCCCAATGCACAGGGACAGGCTATCACTAAAACCGTTACTGCAGCCAATAATCCCTGCACCAGATGATTTTCTCCACCCAATGTAAACCACAGTAGAAAAGTTAAAATAGCAATACCAATGACAACAGGAACGAATATAGCAGCAATTCGATCAACCAGCTTTTGCACGGGTGCTTTACTCCCCTGCGCGTCCTGTACCATTTTAATAATGTTTGCCAACATGGTTTCTTTACCAACTTTTGTGGCTCTGAACTGAAAGCTGCCTTTCTGATTGATGGTCCCTGCGAACACGTGTTCATTTTCCATTTTTAAAACAGGAACTGGCTCCCCACTTAACATACTTTCATCGACATAAGAATTTCCACCGATAACAATACCATCGACTGCAATTTTCTCTCCTGGTTTTACCAAAATGATGTTACCTGCATTCACATTTGCTATCGGTACCTGAAGTTGTGTACCGTCAGACTGAACGACCATAACCGTCTTAGGCTGTAGTCCCATTAGCTTTTTAATGGCCGATGAGGTGTTGCCTTTCGCCTTTTCTTCCAGTAGTTTGCCCAATAAAATAAAAGCAATAACAACTGAAGCTGCCTCAAAATATACATGTGCATGCAAACCGCGTTGATGCCAAAATTCAGCAAAAAGCATGTTAAATACACTAAAAATATAGGCTATTCCTGTGCTTAATGCAACGAGGGTATCCATGTTGGCCGAGTGGTGTTTTGCCTGTTTCCAAGCATTGACAAAAAAGTCCTTGCCCAGCCAAAGAACTACTGGCGTGGAAAATAGCCACATCATAGGATTTGCGTACGGCATATCCATAAAGAACATACCTATCACGACCACGGGAAGCGAAAGTATTACTGCCCACCGTGTTTTAATCTTAAGCTTACGGAATTTCTCCGCGTGAATAGCCTCCAAAGTTTCCTGTTGTGTGGATTCGTCTTCGATTAACAGATCATAACCACCAGCTTGGACTGCCTTTTGGATTTTTAAAGGATCTGTCACACCCGGAACATATTCAACAGTGAGATTTCCTGTTGCAAAATTTACAGCTGCATTAACAACACCCTGTTCATATTTTGTCATACTCTCGGCACTAACGGCACATGAGGCGCAAGTCATCCCAAGAACTGGAAATGTTTTCGTCAATGTGGAAACACCATAACCAAGATTTCTGATGGTCTTTACGCTGCTAAGAACGGCTTCACGATCTTCTGGTACGATAGCAACTCTTTGATTGTTCAATTCTACCCGATAGCTCGCCAAACCTTTAACCTGAGCTAGTCCCTTTTCGATAATTGAAGCACAATGTTCGCTTTCAACATCCTCTATAGGTATATAAATCGTATCTTTATAAATAGCTGTAGCCATAACTGATGTTTAATTTTGTACTACAAATTTGGCCATAAATAAGATGGAAATCATTACACAATTACTGTTTTCATTTGTAAGATTTACGCGGTAATAGAATACGAAAGGTTAAACTTAACAGAATAAATTATAAGGAGACCCCTGCTTTAACTTTCAACTTTTTCCACAAAACAATAGATAATATAATCACCACGTTCTTCGAGTTTAATCCTTTCCATTTCACTCCAGCCCGATGCATTGGTATCTTCATCGGTAAAATTCTGAATTCTGTCAAATGCGACACCGATCTTTGTTTTCCCATCTGCATAGATCTGATATTTCGCAGAAGTCTGCCAGCTTACTTTTTTTCTAAATAACCGTAAACCTTCTCTTTTCAAAAAACCGTGCATTTCATTCGATAAATTCATATTCTCATTTGTTTTACGCGCCCACACTACTCCCCTATTTATTTGGCAGATGCTTTTTTTGGTTTAAGGACTTACCTAAAGCCTTTTCTTTACATTATCTATCTGAGCTACATGACTTTATTAGCTAAAGAAATAGTTTTTCAACGCTGAAATAGATAGCCCTAAGATAGCGAACCCGATGAAAACCAACAATTAAACTACTGCTATTTTATCGTACTCAAATGTGATTTCGTCGAATTTTATAACAGCACAGGATGGCACTTCTTTCCATGCTCATTATGATCGGCCAGACTATTCAAACAAAGTCTACTGAATCAAAAACAGAAATAGCAACACACGCTATTTTTTTATCGAATAGAACTACTAGTTCGTCGGCTTCATTTTCCATTCTGTCGATATTTTTCGTTGTTATTTTCCGTAGAAAGCACATTTGTTTACAATTTAAACGAATACCTATGGAAAATATTGAAAATTTTTTAGCGGAGGATTTTGTACTGGATGTACAAACTGTCTGCATAGTCGAACCAATCTCATTTTTTGATTTTGATGATATGGAATATATAACCACGAAGACAGTTTCGTCTTCACAAATCATATAAAGGGGATAAAGCTGTAAAGGCGTTCTGGTAGGCGCCTTTACAGCAATCGTCTTTGCGACTCAATACACAAAAACAAACCAACTATATGACTTCACCCAAACTAAAATGTATTCTCATTGAGGATGAACCACTGGCAACAAAAAAAATAGTCGAATACATCCATATGTTCCCAGATCTTCAATTGATAAAAATGGTCGAAGACATTGAAAATCCAGAATTATTTAGGCAGGATTTAAAATCTGCAGACATCCTGTTCTTAGATCTCATTGTTAGCGGCGGCAATATTAATGCACTTGCCGAATTGATCTCCGAAATTCCTATATTGATCATTACATCCGCCGTGTCACGTTGGCAATATCCAGAATTTATCAAAAATAGAAAGCATTTTGCACTGCAAAAACCAATTTCGCCCGAAATGTTTCAGTCTTGTATAAAACAGGTTATGCAATACTAGTCCTCATCACCCATGTCATTATTCCAGTTATCCGATTATTTTCTTCTGCGCACACCGCTACTTCCCGCTGCAGTTGCCGTTGATCTGTTAAGGATAGAAGAGGCAAATGATATGGAAGAGAGACTTCGTCACCTCTTTCAACGTGAGCAATTAAAAGAAGCGCTATTTCTAGCAAGCCCGACCTTCTCGGTAGAAGTCGAAAAATGGCTTGAATACAAGAAAGAGAGCAGTCTAAAAATGATTACTTCGCTACTGAAATATGCGATTCGCATGAGCAGCAGGAGCACGCCTTTCGGCCTATTCGCAGGTGTATCTTTGGGGAATGTTATAGCTTCCGAAAAAAAGGTGTCATTAATCAGGGGTAATACACATAAAACTGTACTAAAACTGGATGCCTCCGTTCTGACAGGAGTTATTGGACGGCTATCAAATGACGAAAGAATTTACAGTCAGCTCTATTATCGTATCAATTCGACCTTATACTTAGAAGGTAAATATTACAAATATTATCAAAAAGTAACAAACGGGAAGAAAGGACAGAATATACTGAAACGCATAAGGCTTACCCCGGTTTTGCATCGTGTCGTCGAATATTTCGAAAGCAATGAGCGAACTGCCCACTATCAATCATTGACTGATTTGCTGCAGCGTTTTGGGGCGTCAACAGCGCATGCTACCCTATTTGTCAATAACCTCATCAGTCTCGGGATTATATCCTCCGAATTACAGCCCAATGTAATTGGTCGAGGTTATCTTGACAGTTTGATAAAGACACTTGAAAGAGTGGATAAGAAGGGAAATTATTTAAAGCGTTTTTTAATGATAAAAACATGGCTTCATAGCACGCTACCTGTCATTGAGATTCAAAAGGCCATCGTTAAATTATTGCAACCTTTGGCTCCAGACCTCGATATGACCAATTCGTTACAAGGGGACCTTCTTATCACTATGGAAGAAAATAATCTATCAGATGCCGCATTAAAACACCTAAGAGATCAATTTCAAGATTTGCTACCACTTTGCCGCCAGGCAAAGTTGACAGATTTCGACCGTTTTAAAGCTGCATTCTCGGATAAATATGAAGATAGAATGATCCCACTGACTACAGCTCTTGATCCGGATACCGGCATTGGTTATGGCCGTCAAGAAGGTGTCTACAATATAACCGATGAAATACTTGGGGAAGTTAAAAATATCGCTCCAACAGACGAAAAAAAATATGGCGACCACCATTATCAAGACTTGGTCATTGAAAAATTTATAGAAAGTGTAAAAAGTCATTTCACTGAAATTCAGCTTACCAGCAAAGATTTAAATCATATTGCTAAACAGCGTAAACAGACTGCCAACGCTATTCCTTCTTCGTTCTATGCTATCGGCAACCTTCTTAAAAGTTCAAGTGAGGATAATTTATGCTTCAATCTGGGTACTATTGGTGGTTCGTCATCCGGAAACTTAATTTCCAGATTCGCACATCTGGATGAAAAATTGAATAACAAGTTAAAGGAATCTGCCAACAGAGAGCAACAGCAATTTCCCGATGCAATACTCGCCGAGATTTGCCACTACCCAGATAACAATGCCGGAAATATCATTTATCGACCAGCGCTACGAAGAGCATCCATCTGTCTGACCCCCACTATTGACACAGAACAAGAACAAATTGATGTTAGTGACTTACACCTGTTTCTCAAAGACAATCGCTTAGTATTGTGGTCCAAAAAATTCAATAAAGTCATTATCCCCCGTTTGACGACGGCCCACAATTTTGAGCAGGGAATGAATATCTATAAATTTCTTGCAGATTTTCAGTTCCAAAATAATAGGCTGGATCTTTCCTGGAATTGGGGAATTATGAAAGAACAGCCGAGACTCCCGAGAATAACCTACAAAAATATTATCTTGTCTAGAGCACAGTGGCGAATTCAAAAACTCGCAAAATACCCAAGTGCCCCCCATGCTTTTGTCAAAAATATGCAGGCAGAGCTCAAAATTCCTACAATGGTCGTCATCAGCAGCGGCGATAATGAACTGTTGATAAATTTAGATAATCCTCTGTGTGCAGAAATACTATTGGATCATATGTGTAAAAGAGATACTCTATTAACCGAAGATATCTTGCAAGACTATTCATCAGTAGTCTACGATAAAGATGGAAGTGTTTTTGCCAACGAGATCATTATTCCAATAGAAGCAGCGCATGATGCTCGTGCAAATGAGTCAGCCCCTCAAGAAAATAACCTGAAAAGATGCTTTCCTTTGGGCAGTGAATGGCTTTACGCCAAAATCTACTGCGGTTTACATTTTGCAGACACCCTGTTAAAGGAAATTTTCCCCTTAATCATAACGACTATTCATCAGCAAGATGCTATAAAAAAATGGTTTTTTATACGCTACAACGACCCAGCTCCCCACATTAGATTTAGGGTGCAGGTCTCAGATCCAAGCCAATGCTGTTTCATTATATCCACCATGAATACCCTATTGGAACAGTTTGTTCAAGAAGGTCAGGTTTCGGCGATATCTTTTGATACTTATACACGGGAGATTGAACGATACACCCCATTATGTATGGAACTTAGTGAGGAGTTATTCTATCGACAAAGCGAAACCATACTGACAGCAATCCAGCAAAGCACTTCAATCAACGATCGATGGCGTTTGGCTTTCGAAAATATGGAGTCGCTATTCGAAGCCGCAAAATTTACACTGATCGAAAAAAAAGACTTTTGTATACGAATGAATACGCTGTATCAGCAAGAATTTGACAATAATAAAAATCTCTGGGTTCATCTCAACAATAAGTTCAAAGAGAAAAAAAACTGGTTCGATAAACCGTTAGACAATCTTGGAGACACCAAGGAGAAACTAAATGCAGTCCAATACAGCATATTTTCTACCTTACGGATACATACAGATCAAGAAGAGTTCCAGTCCATCCGCGCCTCGTTATTGTCAAGCTATATTCACATGTTTATTAATCGATTGTTCATGTCGGATCAACGTTTGCATGAACTTGCAGTCTATCATTTTATGGTTTGCTATTATAAAATGCAGATCGGGAAACAGAAAGAGCATATGACTTCGATAAATTAAACTTTTATATAAGTCCCATCTTGGCAAAAAGCTGATTGCGGTATTGCAAACCTATACCGAGCTGAGTTCCATTTTTCAGAACTACTTTGCTTGCCTCAACCCCCTTGATTTGCTTGATATTAACAATATAGGATCGATGCATACGGGCAAACATATCCCACGGTAGTTCTGCTTCCATATCTTTCATGGTAGACAATAAAGTTTGCATACCTTCTACAGAGTAGATCTGTATATAATCCCCCCAAGCTTTTAGATAGAAAATATCCGCAGGATCTATAAAAATAGTCTTGTTCCGGTCTTTTATCTTAATCGCCTTTCTTTCACCTTGTGGCCCCCTTCTCGAATACAGAATTGCCTTTTGAACTTTCTCGATCGCCTTGATCAACCGCTCCTCCGTGAGGAGTGGCTTTAAGATATAGTCAATTACATCCAGCTCAAATCCATCAACTGCATACTCATAATGCCCTGTTATAAAAACTACAAATGGCGGATGAGCAAGTCCTTTGAGAAAGGTAATTCCATCCATTTCAGGCATATCGATATCCGACAAAATAAGATCTACCTCCTGCTGCCTTAAAACGTCAATTGCTTGCAAAGGGTTTTCGAATACACCCAATATTTTGATCAGGCCTAATTTGGAAACTAATTTCTCCAGGCGACCTCTCGCAATAGGCTCATCTTCAATAAGGATAGTTTTAATTCTATTCATAAGTAGTTTGCATGCCGCTGCTTTGGTGCTACGGTTCTGTTTCCGAATGTAAAGTTACAACAAGATTAACACTAAATACACCCTCTTGCGACTTTATTTCCAAAATGTGATGATGAGGGTAATGAAGTTCCAGTCGTTTTCTTACGTTTTCAATCCCTAATCCACCGATATAATTTTCTGGTTTTGAAAGTGCTCGAAATGCATTGGACACGTTCATATGCACCTTATCCTCCTTCACCTGAATATTTATGGATATCCATCCCGCAGAAGAACTTAAACGAGGTCCATGTTTGAATGCATTTTCTACGAACGGAAAAAAGATCAAAGGAACCATCATGCAGTTTTCGTCATCAGCCGCCAGATTTAGATCAATCTGTACTGTTTGATTATAGCGTAACTTTTCCAATTCAACATAATCCTTTAACAATTGAAATTCGCGATTAATTTCTATCCTTGGCTGATTGCTCTCATGTAGTAAATACACCATAATACTGCTTAAACGCATCATACTTTCGCCACCTCTTTCATCACGATCGGATACCAGCACATAGATGCTATAAAGTGTATTAAGTAAAAAATGGGGATTGATCTGATATTTGAGAAAAGCAAGCTCCAATTGAACGTTATTCAATTCCAATGCAGCATTTTTCAGTTCGAGCTTCATTTTGGAATTTCTGACAGACATAAATGCCTGTACAATTTTTACGGTCAATGGCAGAGCCACTAAAAAAATAAAATCCAATAAATAATAGCTAATAGAGGAAGGTCTAAAGGCTCCAAAGATTCCCTTATCTAATACTATTTCAATATAACTTGATAAACGAATATCTGGTGTTAAATATTTGAGCGTCAAGATCGCGCCAAAGTAACTTAGAAATGACCACCAAGCATAAATAAACAATAACCATACAATACACAGCAAAAACTTCCCTGGAATAAACCAACGCGGAATAACAATATATGCTGTCACATAAAATATGGTCAATAAAGAGAATACGTCCTTTAAAAACAATATCCATGAATTATCAATATCTATTCGCTGATAGGAAATGAATTGCATTCCCAAAACCACAAACCAAAAACACAGATGAAGAATAATACGTTTACCAGTATTGTAATTCTGAAAAAAACTGTTCATAGATAGCATTGCTCTCAATAAGATGAGTCTAAGATAGAAATATCATTTAGTTTGTACTAGGGTAAATTGTCAAGTAATCCATTAAAAAGACATTTTTGAGACAAAAAGCTAATACTATCTTCCTTATATTTAACGTTAAAGAACCCGAAAAAGCAACAATTCGATGTCAACTACATTTACGCAGCTATGGCTATATAATAACTGGGCCAATACAGTAGTACTAGAAAAACTAAAAAAGGAAGGCGAGAAAACGCCCCATTCTTGCCTGCGGCTATTTAGCCATATTGTGAATGCTCAGGCTATTTGGTTGAGCCGATTGATTGGCGAGAAAATACCTGTTGGCGTTTGGGATGAACATAGTATAAGCGATTGCCAGAGGTATCACCAATTAACATCGGAAGGATTTGCTCAGCAGATTCAGGGCATAAAAGATACGGATAATAAAATTGCCACTTACACAAACACACAGCATCAAGCTTTTCATAATAAGGTCAACGATATCCTCTTACACGTGTTTAATCATGGTACTTATCATAGGGCACAAATCGCAAGTGAAATGAGAAGAAATGGCATAGAGCCTATCAATACAGATTATATCACTTTTATCCGCCTAAAACAATACTAAATGTATACGCTGCTTCCAATCTTACCATTATATTAAGATGCCGATTTTCTCGCAAAGATAAATGTCATGCATCATGATCATTCCGCATGATAAACACATGGGAACTACCACAAATTTAAAACAAAAAATGAGTTACAAGCACATCTTTAAAGCATCTCTAACTTGGCCTCATACTGAACAGCCTAGTCTTCAGGGATTAAAAGTTTATAATAAAAACCATCACATCGCGATTGAGGGAAAAGCAGATCTTCACGTTTCAGCCGCAAAAGTATTCAAGGGCGATCCCGCATTATACAATCCAGAAGATTTGCTTCTCAGCAGCCTGGTTTCTTGCCATATGATGTCATACCTATATGTATGTTCGCAGAACAGCATTCAGGTTCTATCTTATACTGATAACGCCGTTGCTATCTTGGCAACTGAAATAGACGGCAGCGGCCGTTTCACAGAGGTTACATTATACCCTGAAGTGGTTATCGCAGATAATTCTCAAGTAGACCTTGCCTTATCACTACATACACAAGCAAACAAACTTTGCTTTATTGCCAATTCATGCAATTTCAAGGTACTGCACCATCCGACATGTAAAGCCATCAATACAGAATCTTAGCGCAATCGAAAATAAAAGACTGATCACAAATTAGTAATTAAATAACATACAAGTTTTTAAGGATTTGATTATTTTTGGAACATAATGGAAAATTCCAAGAAAAAAGCAGCAATCGGATTTATATTTATCACATTACTCATCGATATTACAGGTTGGGGAATTATCATTCCTGTTGTTCCTAAACTTATTGAGGAGCTGATCCATAGTGACATCAGTGAAGCGGCTAAATATGGTGGCTGGCTTGGCTTTGCTTACGCTTTTACGCAGTTCATATTTTCTCCTGTCGTTGGCAATCTGAGTGATAAATATGGTAGAAGACCTGTTATATTGATTTCCCTTTTTGGATTCGCGGTAGACTATATCTTTCTCGCCCTTGCACCAACCATAGGATGGCTTTTTTTGGGAAGAGTTATTGCTGGATTGACTGGAGCCAGCTTTACAACTGCAAGTGCCTATATTGCAGATATATCAACCGATGAAGATCGGGCGAAGAACTTCGGCTTGATAGGTGCTGCATTTGGTTTAGGCTTCATCATCGGTCCCGTTATCGGTGGTTTACTCGGCCACTATGGCGCTAGAGTTCCCTTTTATGCCGCCGCAGGATTGTGCATGCTAAACTTCCTTTATGGTTATTTTATTTTACCCGAGAGCTTAGACAAAGAAAAACGCAGAGCCTTTGACTGGAAACGTGCCAATCCTGTTGGATCTTTTAAATTTCTCGGAAAGCATCCGGAAATATCCGGTTTAATCGTTGCCTTAATTTTAATATATATTGCAGGACATGCTGTTCAGAGCAATTGGAACTTTTTCACCATGTACAAATTCAATTGGACTGAAAGAATGGTAGGTATTTCGCTAGGTGTCATTGGTTTGCTGATTGGGTTGGTTCAGGGTATTTTGATTCGATGGACAACACCCAAACTTGGTGAACAGAAAAGCATTTTTTATGGGCTTACCCTTTATGCGATTGGCTTACTGTTATTCTCATTTGCAAGCCAAGGATGGATGATGTTCGTATTCCTAATTCCCTATTGCCTCGGTGGTATTTGTGGCCCTGCCCTACAATCTGTTATAACCAAAAATGTTCCTTCAAACGAACAGGGTGAACTTCAAGGTGCATTAACCAGCCTGATGAGTGCAACATCAATAATTGGCCCTCCGATGATGACCAATCTTTTCTATTACTTTACGCATGATAACGCACCCTTTAAATTCTCCGGCGCACCATTTTTCTTAGCATTTGTTCTGATGTCAATAAGTGTAATAATTGTATATAGCGCTTTCCAGAAGAAGCGGAAACAACAAATAAATCAGCTTTAAAAATATCGCCAATGGAATTTCATGGTGTTGCGCCATCCTGCGAAAGTAGATTGACAAAAAACTATAGCATGATTTATGGACAGTATATAAACAACTAGCTAAACACTGACCCAAAGATTATATTATATTGATCGATCACTTGCTTGAAAACCACATAACTCGCTTATTCGTTACTGTAGCTACACGAATAAGCGATGTAAATCAGCGCCCGCAGGACTAGTTCATCTTCACTCGTTCAGACCATTAATAATAGTCCGAACTTCAACATGGCTGCGACTGTAATCATGATAGTCTAGAAGCCGGCACTTTTTATATAAACTAGTTCTGCTCTGCGCTGATTAAATACTTTTGCTTCTACATACAGCATAGCTGCCTGCTTTCGCTTTCAGATTGATGTATATTACATAAATTGATTTTATTATGTTAACAAATGTTGTCAATTAGTGTTCGTGTCCACCTGTATTACTCATTTTAGCATTAATAAAAAAAGCGCCCTTCACAACAATTTTTGTTCCTGCAGGAATCTCCATTACAGGAATAATCGCAGTATATCCCAAGGCAGACACGCCTTTTTGAATCTCAATTTTTTCAAAATTGATGTTCTTTGCCTGTTCCTCCCCGTGCTGGCCAGCTTCTTTCTCATCGCTGTGTGCATGTTTTGTTTCGCCCTGATCATGTGCATGCCCGTGATCATCGTGCTCTTCTTCATGTTCCTCAGGTTTCTTGTCTGTTTCCACAAATATGTAATACTTGCCGTCGGCCTCCACAATGGCATCATTCGGAACAGCCGGAGTCCGCACATTATTGACACCGATCATCCCCGTAATGTTCATCCCATCAATCAAGCCCACTTTGCTACCTACCACTGTACTGTGTACAGCGATGGTCTTGCTGTCGTTTTCAAAGGAAGAACCTATGGTAAAAACTTTGGCAGTATAGGTTTTATCGGGGTTGTTTGTCAGCTGGAAGTTGATGATCTGCCCCACTTTAACCAAGGGTAAATCCTTCTCAAACACCTGCAGATCTAAGTGCAGAAGACTATTGTCAACAATCTCGATTACCGGAGAAGATACATCCACATAACTCCCTATTTTCGCAAAAACATTACTCACCGTTCCATTGATAGGGCTTGTCACGGCCAATGAAGTGCGCATATTGGAAAGATTCACACTATTGGGATTAATTCCCATCAACTGGATCTGTTGCTGTAAGGAAGCCTTTCGAGCTCGTAAACTGTTGAAGTCAGCCGTTGCGGCCTGCAGATTTTTACGTGCGCCGGCATTGCCCTCATTCAATTCCTGTTGCCTTGCCATCTCTTGTTCAGCGAGGGTAATTTTGCTAGCAAGAGATACATATTCTTCCTGCAGCAGTACAAACTGCGGGTTGGTAATTGTCGCGATCACCTGTCCCTTACGCACATTGTCCCCCAACTGTACATTCAACGTCTTTACAACACCACCATAAAGCGCCGTCGCATTCGCTTTATTATTATTGGGTACACTCAAAAGTCCATTGGCCTTGATTGTAGCAGTAAGCTCCTTCTCTTCAATACCTCCAAAAACGATGCCCACAGCTTTTATTTGTGCAGCACTCAATGCGGCTACGGTAACCGGTCCCTCCTCGTGCCCCTCTTCGGCATTAGGCTCTTCCTTTCCCGCGGGTTGACCTTTAGGCTCCGACTCATTAGAACCGCAACCGTAAAAAAAAGCTACGGCGATACATACGATAACTATTCTTATGAAAACTTTCATTGTTGACTTATTTGTTATTGAAGTAATTATATTGAATTGCTGATTGATTATACTGATTGAGTACTTCGAGATAATTCTGACGAATCCCAATGGCCTGACTTAAAAATTGACTTAATTCAGCAAAATTAATCTCCCCCGTTCTATAACCCAAAGTAGCTGCTTTAATAATCGCATCCGCTTGTTTCAAACCCGAAGACTCGTAAAATTGCAGTAATGCACTATGCTTGTCAATCTCAGCAAGTGCGTTCCCTTTATTGGTTTGGAATACCTGCGTATCATATTCCAACTTACGCTGTTGAACTTCCATCTCGGCACTGGCAGCCTTCACTTTACTCTTATACGCGCCCAGACTAAAAACTGGAAAAGATGCGGAGATAGAAAATCCCGATAACGGATCTTTGGCTCCCCAAACACGTTGGGAGAAAAATCGACCCGAGAACTCCGGCTTATTGGTATTTTTCTGAACGCTGATATTGGATGAAGCGATATTTACATTTTGCTGCTGTAAAACAAGTAAAGGATGCGTTAGTTCTTCAGACGGACTGCTTGCTACATCGATCTTCGCTAAAGACTGATCTAATGGAAGCATCCATAGATTACGATCCAGCAACATCATCAATTGCTGCTGCTGAATAACGATATCTTTTTTGTTTTGAGCTAGTTGTGCTTCAAGCTCTTTCAATTTTGCTTCTGCGGCGATCTTATCCAGTGCGGCTACGTCACCAGTTTTAAAACGTAATTCAGTTGCCTTAAACATACCCGTATAGATACTATCGAGCTCCATATATAATTTTTGGCGATCCTGGAGATACCAGAGCTGAAAATACGCCGTCCTTACATCTTTCGTAATCGCAGTTTTCAGTACATCTGTATTTAGATTCGCATATTTCAGTTGTTGTTTAAAATACTCTTTACGCGCCGCATAGAGCCCGGGCCAGGCAATGCTTTGCGTTACACCGATTTTCAGCAGACCGGCCTTATCCGATGGACGATAGTCTTCATTTTCTGCAAAGATCCCTGTCTTGGGAATTTCGGTTGCCGTTTTGACATTAAAACCTGCTCCTGCGATCTCGGCCTGATTGATCTGAAACTGGCGATTGCTCTTCAACGCAGTTTCCACAGCTTCTGCAACAGAAATACGTTCCTGGCCAATCACCACCTGAGATCCCAAGGTCATAAATAAGAAAATAAGTACTGTAACAAAGGTCTTAGCACCGCTACTTCGTTTCATATTCCATTTAGAATTAAAAATTATATACAATAGTGGCAACACAAACAAGGTCAGAAAAGTTGCTGTTACCAGTCCTCCAATAACCACGGTAGCGAGAGGTTTCTGAACTTCCGCTCCCGCACTGGTGCTGATTGCCATCGGCAAGAAGCCCAAGGAAGCCACGGTTGCCGTCATAAGCACAGGGCGTAAACGCGTTAAAGTCCCCACTTTAACACGCTGAAAGATATCGTTAACGCCCTCTTTGTTCAGCTGATTGAATGTACCGATCAAAACAATACCATTGAGTACAGCAACACCAAAAAGTGCAATAAAACCGATACCGGCACTGATGCTAAAAGGCATTCCGCGCAACATGAGTGCAAATACTCCACCAATGGCGCTCATTGGGATTGCTGTAAAAATCAACATCGCCTGTTTAAAGGAATGAAAAGTGAAATACAGCAACATAAAAATAAGTAGCAATGAAACAGGCACAGCAATCAGCAGGCGTGAACTAGCTTTTTGAAGATTCTCAAACTGGCCGCCATAGGTGAAATAATATCCTGCAGGAAGCTTCACATGTGCAGCTAATTTTTGTTGAATATCTTTTACCACAGTTTGAACGTCACGCCCTGCTACGTTAAAACCGATCACAATTCTTCTTTTGCCCGCTTCACGGCTGATTTGGGCTGGCCCCAACTTATAATCGATGGTAGCCACTTGAGAAAGCGGTATCTGTGTGCCGGTATCTGTAGGAATCATCAGATTACGCACATCATCAATACTATTTCGATGCGTTGTATCTAATCTCACGACCAGATCAAAACGGCGTTCATTTTCATAAATCTGTCCAGTACTACGGCCCGCAAAAGCCGTACTCACCACATCATTGACATCCTGAATGGTCAGACCATAATTAGCAATCCGTGTACGGTCGTAAACAATATTGATTTGCGGCAGGCCGGATACACGTTCAACCTGTGTTGATGTTGCTCCTTCAACCGACTGGATCTGAGCTGCAACCACAGTAGCATATGCAGCTAATGAATCTATATTTTCGCCAAAAATTTTTACAGCTACATCTTGACGAACTCCTGTCATCAATTCATTGAAACGCATCTGAATAGGTTGGTTTTTTTCAAAGAATACCCCGGGAATAATTTCGAGCTTTTCAAGAATAGCCGCTCCTAATTCTTCATAAGACCGCCCAGACTTCCACTCTTTCTGAGGTTTCAATACAACCATTATATCGGTTGCTTCTGGTGGCATAGGATCTGTCGGAACCTCAGCGGCCCCTGTCTTGCCGACTACCATTTTAACCTCAGCAAACTCTTTGATAATACGGGAAGCCTGCATGGAAGTTTCAATACTCTGTGAAAGTGAGCTTCCTTGCGGTAAAATACAATGGAACGCATAGTCACCTTCCTGCAACTGTGGAATAAACTCTCCCCCCATATGCTTAAAACAGAAAACGGATAATGCAAAAATTGCAAAAGTCAAACTCACGATCAGGTACTTAAATCGAAAAGCTTTTTGCAATAGAGGTTCATAAATACGCTGCAGTCCCGCAATCATGCGGTCACTGAATGTTTTCTTGTCGCTGTGTTTTTTCGGCAAAAACAAAGCACACATCATAGGGATATAGGTTAACGAGAGAATCAATGCGCCGAAAATAGCAAACCCAACTGTTTGCGCCATTGGGCGGAACATCTTTCCTTCAACACCCACCAATGTTAAAATCGGAATATAAACGATTAAGATGATAATTTCCCCAAAAGCTGCACTTGTACGGATCTTAGACGCGGATTCGAATACCTCATGATCCATCTCCGCTTGGGTCAATTTCTCTGTCGACTTCCGCAGGCCTAAATGATGCAGCGTAGCTTCCACCACAATCACAGCCCCGTCGACAATCAGACCAAAATCTATAGCACCCAAACTCATTAGATTCGCACTGACACCAAAAACATTCATCAGTCCAAGTGCAAACAGTAGCGCCAGGGGAATCGCCGAAGCAACAATAAGACCTGCCCGCAAATTGCCAAGAAATAGCACCAGCACGAATATCACGATAAGCGCACCCTCGATTAAGTTTTTTTCAACAGTACTGATCGCACGTCCGACTAGATCCGTGCGGTCTAAATAAGGTTCTATAATGACATCATCGGGTAAGGATTGCTGAATAGTTGGCAGTTTCTCTTTCACCCTATTGACCACCTCATTACTGTTTTCACCTTTCAACATCATAACAACACCACCCACGGCATCCACCTCACCATTATAGGTCAGGGCGCCATAACGCACAGCATGACCGAAACGTACATCAGCAACATCTTTCACATAAATCGGTATGGAGCCTGATTTACGAATAGCAATATTTCTTACATCATCCAATGAGGTAGCCAGACCAATTCCGCGAATAAAATAAGCATTTGGCTTTTTATCGATATAGGCCCCTCCAGTATTCTGATTGTTTTTCTCCAAAGCTGTAAATATCTCGGGAATAGTGATATTCATCGCTTTAAGCCGATCGGGATCAACAGCTACTTCATATTGTTTAAGCTCACCGCCGAAACTATTAACCTCTGCAATTCCCGGGGTTCCATAAAGCTGACGGGCAACGATCCAGTCTTGCATAGCTCGCAAATCTTTTGCATCGTATTTCTTGTCACTTCCCTTTTTGGGATGGATAATATATTGATATACTTCGCCCAATCCGGTACTTACGGGAGCCAATTCAGGTTTACCAATGCCTTTGGGAATTTGATCGACCGCTTCATTTAAACGCTCACCAATCAATTGACGGGCAAAGTAAATATCGACGTCCTCGTCAAAAACAACCGTAATGACAGACAATCCAAAACGTGAAATACTCCTAATTTCTTCTATTTTTGGAACAGTTGCAATACGCTGTTCAATCGGAAAAGTGACCAATTGCTCCACTTCCTGGCCTGCGAGTGTCGGGCAAGATGTAAAAATCTGAACTTGATTGTTGGTAATATCGGGGACAGCATCTATAGGTAGTTTTGTTGCGCTCCATACTCCCCAAATGATAAGTAACAAAGTCATTAAACCAATAACAAACTTGTTCTTAATGCTAAATTTTATAATATGATCTAACACAATTATACGAGATTAATACTTAAATAATCGCTCATTCTTATTGGAGTAAACACAACAAGCGAACTCCAACAACAAAACCCAATAAAGAACAACATGCATTCTCTATCAATTCGGTTTTGAAATATTTACAAAAAATTAAGCATTAACCTTCGGCGGTTGCCAGATGCTTCCACAATAGCTGGAAACAATTTTGGTATTGAGGACTGGTATACGATTGTCAAAATAAATAGAAACCGGCACGCCGGCTATTTCCGGAAATTGATAAGCATAAGCTGTTATATTTCCGCTACAACAATTGCAATAACAGAAAATTGAACACGCATCAGATGCATCATCACCATGGTTGTGTGTTTGATTGAGCTTTGCTTCCATAGCAGTCTCTTCACAGCGATTTTTCGAATCGCTGCACGGGACAAAGGAAAGTCCCAGAATATAGCCAATCAATATGAAGACTGTTAACCTCATGGATATACAAATCTAAGAAATTAAATTAAAATCCTCTCTCTTCACTGAAAAATCCTCTTGGTCCTGATGAACTTTTGCTATCGATCAAACCTATTTTGGCTTCCTGACTTGGGGAAGTTATTAAACCATCACTGAACGATCACCGAAGAAACACTGTTAAAACACAAAATTTGGTGCAGCGTTGATCTTTGGTTCTGCACCTTGACATGAACATAAAAAGAATAAGCTACAAGCAAAATTGTAAACAAAAATTGTCGGCATACGCCTATTTCAAGGCCAAATCGATGATCTTTACTACAGAGCACTTAGAGAATAGACTGCAGACGCTGTGGAAAATCCGCTATCTTCGAAAGACTCAGCTGCTTCATGACCTGATACAAATGTGTTTTGAACATATTGATCGTATGTTTGCCGCCTGCTGCACCTAACGCGCCTACACCATACATAAAAGGCCTTCCCATAAAATTGAATTCTGATCCGACCGCATGGGCACGCGCCAAATCAACACCCGAGCGAATCCCACCGTCCAACATGATTTTAATATTCTTTTTATATTCGGGATTACCAGCCAAACGAATTAATGAATTGATCGAAGACTCACTTGCGTCTAGCTGTCGTCCACCATGATTTGAAACAATCACACCATCAACCCCCAATGCGATGGAAGCCTGCATATCTTCATCTGTTGCAATTCCCTTCAGCACCAACGGGCCTTTCCATAGGTCGCGTATTGCTTTAATCTTTTCAACATCAACTTTACCCGTAAATGTCTTATTCATAAACTGTCCCAGTTGGGCCAAGTCAAGACCTTTTTCCATATAAGGTTTTAAAGTCGCAAAAGAAGGAATACCATGTCTTAGCGTTTCAATACCCCAAGTAGGACATGCAAATGTTTGCAAAATATTTGAAACGCTCATCTTAGGCGGCATGGACAATCCACTTTTTATTTCACGATACCGAAGTCCGAATGCCGGTACGTCGACCAATACCACCAATACAGGACATTCAACAACCTGTAAACGCTTAATAATGTCATCTCGCAATTTATTCTCGGTAGGATGATAGAGCTGAAACCATGCTTTCCCATCTGACACTTCGGCAATACGCTCAATACTACTTGTCGATACGGTGCTTAAAATATAGGGAATATCATTTTCTGCAGCCGCTTTCGCAAGAATTTCCGGCGCATTCGGCCACATCAATCCTTGAAGTCCAATGGGCGAAACACCAAATGGCGCGCTATAACGCCGACCAAACAATTCGACAGAAAGATCTATTTCATCGCTCGCTAATAGGTATTGCGGTTTTAACAAAATGTTATCAAAATCGTTTTCATTTCTAGCGAGATTCAATTCTTCGTTTGCTCCTCCGGTCAAATAATCAAATGCAAATCGGGGAATCCTTTTCCTCGCTTTAATCTTTAGATCTTCCACAGAAGGATAATGCGTATTATATTCAAATTTTTGGCTCATGATTGATTTTTATTTACAAATAGTCTATAACTGCGCGCCAAACTTAGATAAAATGCATTTCAAATGCAAAATAATTATAACTATTATAAAAATTCAATCATGCCGTTGAAATAGAAATTATTGCTTTAAGCCGATATTATAAGGCTATGAGCCCATCGTTTTCTAAGCACAACACTCCACCTTAGCTCAATAATTTTTTCTGAAAACCAAAGCGAACAAGTCCCGCCGTATTCTTGGATCCTGTTTTCTCGATCAACTGTTGTCTATGCCCTTCGACTGTCCTTTTGCTTAAATAGATCTGCTCTGCTATTTCAGCATTCGTATGTCCTTGTGCAATCAATTCCAATACGGAAAGCTCCCGTTCAGAAATGTCATATCTGTTCATTATGGCGCTTCGATCCACATCCATATGGGTATATTTCGATAAATTTCTAATAATTTCAATACTCAGTGATGCACTAATATATTGTTCGCCTCGGACAACCTGCTGGATTCCGAAAAGGATTTCCTCAACATTAGAATCTTTTGACAAATAGCCATCGGCACCAAGGTTTAAAATTTCCTGAACTACCTGGATATTATCTTCCATGGATAAAACGATGATTTTTATGTCGACATACTTCTTTTTTACTGCTTGAATGAGCTGGATGCCATCCATCTGGTCCATATGAATATCTGTTAAAATGATATCTGGCTTCGATGAACTGTCTAAATATTCCATGGCTTTTTCACCATTTTCTACCCCAGCTATTACAGTGATGTCCTGTTGTGCCTCTAATATTAGTTGGAAACCGGATCGCACCAATGTATGATCATCCACCAAAAGCAACTGTTTCATAGCTTTCTGTATTTTCTTTTTAGTTTAGTTGAGTAACAGATTTTTGAAAGAAACAGCTTTCAGACCAAAAATGTTTTAATAAAAAAATGTTTGAGTAATTACGAACACTCGCCAATAACTCGATACATCAGAATTTAAGGATCATCATTTTTTTATTCGTTTCTAAAACTGCCTAATGGAAAATGGAGAAATGCTGCGATCGAATTGGATTATATAGGATCTTGATTTTCGCATTAAATACACAAAATATAAGTATTCCAAACACTAAGATCGCCACCAATGTTCACTTAGTAAACAAATAAAAATCAAGTATCAGTATTATGGAACACACATTCGACTACGTACACGAACTGCTTAATAGACAAATGGCCTTACGAGCCAAAATTGAGGAGAGCCCAATAGCCGGGGATATTAAAATGATTTACGGCCAAGATTTTTATCAAGAGGAAGTAAGAGCGACGGGTTTGGCGATGATTCGCGACGGTTGGGACGTAGAGGGTGAGCAACTCATACAGGATTATGTGGCAGAGCACTATCCAACGCGAACTAATGATGAGCTCATTTGGATTAATAAAATGATGCACCATTTGGAGGCAGTTACTGATACTTTTATCGACAACCTACAAGCTGCGGGCTATAAATGGCTACAGGGTAATGTGGACATGCCTAATGAAAATGTACTTTTTTACCCCGTTCACGAAATTGACGAATTTGGAGCATTATCTGCTAAATTAGGCATAAATAATCTGATAGACCTCAAGAATATTGACGAACTGAGAAATGTTCAGGGCTGGATTTATTACCGATATGGAAGTAAATAGCCTCCATTAGGCCGAAGTCACTTTTGAATCATAACGGATGGCTTCGGCTCTAACTATCTCTAAAAAACTACTTCTAAAGCATTCTATTTTTTGCACATTCTTCAAACCTACTTGAATGGAAATTACATAGGCATCTGCTGTAATGTCTTTTGTTAAAATTTTTACATCAAGATTGGGATCAATCTCCTCAAAAGAAGAAATGGTCTCTTTTAGCCATTTTTTCCAATCTTCGATGTTTCGGGCGGTAATGATAGTTAGCTGAAGGTTCAAGCGGATATCAGATTCGTCAAATGTCCAATTGACTAATCGGCCAGAAAGCAAGTCACCATTGGGTATAATTACTTGAGCACCCTGATCGGTCAGCAAGGTACTAGATCGGATTCCGACTTGCATGACTTGCCCTTTTTTGTCTGCAAGTTCTACATAATCGCCAACTTTAAATGGCCGCTCAAATACTAAAATAACACCTGAGACGAAATTGTTGATTATATTTTGCAAGCCTAAGCCTATACCAACACTCAATGCGCCTATAATGACGGTCAGTTTGTCAACTCCCAATCCGAGGATACGTATTCCTATAAGGAAGCCAATAATGAAAATTACGACGCGCACGAGCGGCAACAATGCATTAGGACGCTGATTTGCTTTTGAATTCGGCCGATCTAGAAGATCCTTTAAGTTCTTTTGAATCCAGTTCGCGGACCATATCACTACAAAAGCCAAAAGAACATCTCCATATGTGTAGGTTACACTACCGACGGTATGCGTGCTATTCAACAGCCGGTCACCTAACCGACGTAGCTCACTCGTAATATGCAAAGTGTTAGCCCAGATGATAATCCCTATTAAAATAGAAAAAAAACCAGTTATTCGGTGCAATGCCGCAATCAATTTTTGCTTATCAAAACGATTTATAAATTGGTCTTTTTTTGAGTTTTCATAAGAATTAACCACATCATGGGCGAGCATATCACGGAATGCACGCATGGATAATGTTTGCAAGAATCCTACAGCGACTGCAATATTGAATGTACGTGCTAAGTTTAGAAAACCGAAAATATTAAATATAATCGCACCGACACCAAAAGATAGTAGTAGCCACCGCACAGTAGGTCCTACGTGCGTAAATGGTATTTTTCCATCCCTACTCCACCGTAGCGCCCAAAGTAAACGGATACCCACCAAATTGACAATTACAACAATGATCCGTGAAATCCAATCTGTATCTAAAATTAAATTGCTGACCAAAACCGCAGTATAATAAAAGAAAATGGAGTGCCAGACCTTAATTTGTACATCGGACGAGGCGGCACGTATCAGTACGTATAAAAATCCAAATACAAGTAGATAGGTCATTTCCAGCACAAACACTGGAATTCTAAGCGAGGTCAAGGGTAGTAGAATGAGAAAGAAAACGGCAAATTTCAGAATGGGAATCCACCAAGGTTGATTGCGATGTAAGGGTAAAGCTTCATCCGCCCCCACTGCGCTTTTTCGCATTTTATATAACCAATAAAAATAGGCAAAGCTGAATATAATCAGCAGAAAGCGACCATCCCATCCAGTGTCATAGTAACTTTGCGAGAAGCCATCCTGTTCGAGATTCTTTTGTATAATATGTCTCCAATGAAACCAAGTGGCAATATTCGAAGCTGCTCGAACCACCTTCTCTTGCTGCTCGGCCTTATCACTAAGGTCCTTCATATCCAACAGAAGTGATTCAATATCCCGCCCTAAAGTGGCAGCACTATCTTGAATCGCGCGCCAAGAAGTTGCGGTAGAATCCTGAGGTACCGTCTGTTTTTGCAGGATATTTGCTTTCTTCTGTAAAGAAAGCAATGTGGGTTTTACAAATTGTATGTACTGTTGTACTTGATTTGGAACGACTAATTCATTGTTTGTTCTTTGCCAAGCCACCCTCCGTTTTACACTGTCAAACTCCACATAAGAATGGTCAACCTCACTACGCCATTTTTCGAGAAAGTTTCTCGCCGAAGCAAGTGGGTTTTTAGGTAATGAATCGAGTAAAGCTATCGAATCCTTGGTTCTTAAAACAGAATCAACTTTTTGAGCGTACAATGTAGATATGAATAAGCTGAGTTGAATCAACAAAATTAACTTTAGTACAGTACAGTTTATCGCACCCTTAATAGTTAGCATACTCCTTATTTTTTTTTATTATATGTTTACTAGAATTTTACCTGCGAAGCCGCCGCTGTGAGTTATTGACAATACACTTTTAATCTGAAGGTTTGTCCCTGTCTAAGTTATCCAACGGTATCCCCTGTTCCTTACTTTTATCATTTTCCTTGTTCATATCCTGCGGCCGGCTTCGATGGATGTTGTCCAATGGAAGGCCGCTTTGTTTGGTTATTGTGTCGGTTTTATATTCTACTTCGCTATGCTTGTTGGCGTCACCGCACGCGGTCGACGCAGCTGCAATTAAAATTGCTAAATACGTGTATTTTACCATTATCTTCTATTTAATAATTTAACCTTCTGCTGTTTCGTTATGTGGCGGTTATCGTCCACTCAAATAATATCTAACGTATATACTCTTTAATTAATGAATATAATCTTTAGGTATAACGTATGCGGGAGGCATCTCAGGGGTAGCGATTTTTAAATTGAGTACTTCTACCTATTACTGATGTGCCTAATACGTTTTAAACACTGATCGACAAACTACTCGATTTAGTTAACTGTTATAAAAAAAAGCAGACTACATGATTCACTTAGATAATCCACCTGAAGATTGCCTTAGGTTCTTCCGGGATACCCTTCAACTTCTACAGCAGAGTAATAGCCAATTTATGGTGGGCGGAGCCTTAGCAATGTTCCACTATACGGGAATAATAAGGCCCACAAAAGATCTCGATATATTTTGCAAGAGCAGTGAATATCCAAAAATTCTTAAGCATTTTGCCGCCAATGGCTATCAAACAGAATTGACGGATGTTAGGTGGCTAGCGAAGATCTACAGGGATCCTTATTTTATCGATATTATTTTTGATAGTGTCAATCACTATTGTACGGTTCAGCAGGATTGGTTCGACAGAGGGCCAGAAGGAATCCTTTTTGACACGAAGGTGCGCTACATACCAGCAGAAGAGTTGGTTTGGTGTAAGCTCTATGTACAAAACAGGGAGCGACATGATAGCGCTGATATCAATCACATTTTGTTAAAACATGGAAAAAAGCTTGACTGGAATCATTTATTGGCACGCATGGATCAGCATTGGCATCTGTTACTTGCACAAATACTTATTTTTCAATTTACGTATCCACATGATTATCGCGACATTATCCCAAAAGACCTATTCGACGAGCTTCTCATGCGCGCAGCGGGTCAGTATGAATTACCCCCATGCCTCGAAAAAGTATGCTTGGGGCCGCTAATTGACCAAACGCAATACGAGATTGACATTAAAGAATGGGACTATAAATCGTATACTATAAAAACTGTTTGATATGACCAAAACAACGATAGCCGCCTTGGGTGATATACATATGAATGTAAATCAGCAGGGAAAATGGAAAATAGCTTTTGAAGAAATTTCAGAAAAGGCCAAAGTCCTACTATTATGTGGTGATTTAACCGACACTGGCGATGAAGAAGAAGCGGAGTTACTTGTCTCAGAACTGCAGTCCCTAAAAATTCCTGTGCTGGCAGTATTAGGTAACCACGATTATGAAAAAGGACGACAGAAACAGATCCGCCAGATTTTGATTGATAATAAAATTACTGTTCTGGACGGCGAAGCCATTGTAATCGAAAATATTGGATTTGCGGGCGTGAAAGGTTTTGGTGGTGGATTTGACCGCTACATGTTATCAATGTTTGGCGAAGACGCCATGAAAAGTTTTGTTCAGGAAGCTGTCAATGAGTCTTTGCTGTTGGATCGCGCGTTGGCGCGGCTTGAGCAAGAACATGCGGATATAAAAAAAGTCGCTTTGCTCCATTACGCACCTATAGCAGAGACTGTATTAGGAGAACCCGAACAGATCTATCCATTTTTAGGCTCTACACATTTAATGGAGCCGCTGCAACGTCGTAAAGTCTGCGCTGCCTTCCACGGGCATGCACATGCTGGAAAATTCAAAGCTTTATCGCCCACCGGAATACCGATTTATAACGTAGCAGTTCCTGTCCTGAAAGCTCATCATGGAAACGATATTGCCTACGCTCTTATTGATATTTAGCGAGATAAGTGGTTCATTCGTTATTTTAAGATTGGGGATTTAGATTTAATCAAAGCAATTTAGGAACAGACTAGCCGAAATGTCCACGCTTAAATTATCTTATTTAAAACTTTAAATGATTTAGATCCGTTATATAAAAGTAAATAAAGAATATTAGTAAAATTTAATTACATGGAAAATTTAAAGAATAAGCGGATCGCCATATTAGTTGCGGATGGATTTGAAGAAATTGAACTAACAAGCCCTAAAGAAGCACTGGAAAACGCGGGTGCAAAGACGGACATTATATCGCCTGTTAATGGAAAAGTCAGAGCAAAGAGTGGAGATGAGTGGTCAAATGATTATCCAGTCGATGTTGCTCTCCAAGAAGCAGAGGAGGATCGATATGATGCATTACTTCTTCCCGGAGGAGTAATAAGTCCCGATAAATTGAGGACAAATAAAACGGCTATTGCCTTGATCAACGCGTTTTGGGAACGGGATAAACCGATTGCAGCAATTTGCCACGGGCCACAATTGTTGATTAATGCAGATTTGGTACGTGATAAAAAGATTACCTCTGTCGCAGCCATTCAAATGGATCTTATTAATGCAGGTGCATTATGGGAAGACAGTGAAGTTGTAGTCGACGATAAACTCATCACAAGTCGTACACCCGATGATCTGCCGGTTTTCAATAAAACTATCATTCAAGAATTTGCTGCGGATAGGAAGAATAAAGGGTAATAGTACGATCCGATAACGTACTTAAACAGCCAACTATTAAATGCTGCAACATGTTCAGTCTATAAATAACAATAAACACGGACATTATGAATACGACAAAAAATTCAAGCCGTACGAATGCTAAAGGGCAGTCGCACGACAAAGGTAACGACAAAGGAAAAACATCAGTTACAGTGACTGGAAGCAAAGCTTCTTCGTCCAAAAGTTCACGAAAGGAAAACGCAGATAAAACAAAAGCTGAACTCTTAGAAATGGCGAAGAAAATGGAAATCACTGGACGTCATGATATGACTAAAGACGAGTTAATCAAAGCCATTGACAAACATGGAAAAAAATAGCACTATTTTAAATGTATAGCGCTGATAATAAAAAGGCCCGCAGAA